>Ga0210044_10000031_pt1 | contig 188306 bp, 173 predicted proteins | sample CryGey13umfilter_2_FD_183959 | JGI IMG/M metagenome (GOLD analysis project Ga0210044, IMG submission 183959) | Groundwater microbial communities from aquifer in Utah, USA - Crystal Geyser 4/9/14 3 um filter (SPAdes) (version 2) | ecosystem: Environmental > Aquatic > Deep subsurface >... | reverse complement strand
GCTTCAATCCCCGTCTGATGTGCCAACAAAAGCATTCGTAAAATCTGATGACCGGTAGGAGGGTATTCAATTGATTCGGTATAGAAAACATACCCCGGCGCCGAGAAAAATCCAATCCGTTGGGGGATTCCTGCCAAGAATGCGATTAATGAACTGCGAACCGATCGATGAGGAATGACCGCTTTATCAAAAGACATTGACCCGATTTTTCTAACGGCAGGCAAAAATGAAAGGCCATCCCCGGTTCCCTTTTTGTCCAATTCCATAACGCTATCCACATCTTGATTATTCTGCAAGAGCTCTGAAAGCCCTGCCCGGCAGAGAAGATGAACTTCACTGTCCTTCAATTTCAATGCCCGGATCAAAGGAAGCGTTAATAATAAATCTCCCAAGAAGGCAGTCTGAATTACCAGGGTTTTCACTTAATTCTCCTCCTAAAAACCTGGAGCACGGTCTGAATCTCATCCACTTTCAAAAGGCGACACATTCCCAAGTAGCTAATAATATACCCTCCCAATAGGGCCAACAACATAGTTCCCCTTGTAAATCCGCTAGCGGTAGAGGAATTAAGATGCATTACGTTGCAAACATATAGAGTTATTCCCGCGAGCAATATATTTACAGATAGTGTCTTCATTAGGAAATCCGCAAGTTTGACGATTCGGATTCCTCGCAACTTGATCCGCAACACATGCACCAAAGCCGACATATTTATGATTCCGGAAATGGTAGTGGCCGCCGCGAGTCCCAAGAATCCAAATCGCCTCATTAAAATCAAATTCAAGATTATATTCACTATTACTGCGAGAATACCGACCTTGGTCGGACTGCGTGTGTCGTGCATCGCAAAAAATACCTGAGATGTCACCCTGACTGTGCCAAACGCAAATAATCCCAGAGCATAAATCCGCAGGACATTCACTGTGGCTGTAGTATCTTCAAAATGAAATTTACCATGCTGATAAATAGCCCCGACGATCGGGTAAGCCGCGGAGAGGATGAAAAATATCGCTGGAATCATAAGAAAAAGCGTGAAGCGTAGCGATGAAAGATACTCTTCCTTCAAGCCAACCATATCTCCTGAAGAGAATTGCATCGATAATTTGGGCAGACTTACTGACGCAACCCCGACTGCGAAAAGCCCAAGAGGTAACTGCATCAATCGGTATCCATAATTTAAGTATGAGAGGCTTCCCTGAGGCAATAGCGACGCCAGCAATGTCGCCACAAAGAGATTGATCTGGATAGCGGCTGTTCCAACCGATGCTGGAACCATCAGACGAAATACTTTGCGGATTCTTTCATCCTTGAAATTTAATTCTGGTTTGAATTTGAAACCGATCCGTAGCAGGGCGGGGACTTGGAAGGCAAGCTGGCCCACCCCGCCCAATAAGACTCCAAGCGCCATCGAAATTATTGGAGGATCGAAGAACTTCCTTAGAAAAATGCCGCATAATATCATGGACACATTGAAAGCGGTTGGCGCCAAAGCCGGTACTCCGAATCGCCCGAAAGTATTAAGCACGCCGGTGGCCACGGAAGCCAGAGACACCAGAATTAAAAGGGGAAACATAATCCGCGCCATAATTATGGTTAGCTCGGTTTGGCCGGCGGTCTCACTAAAACCGGGCGCCATCACCCATACGATCAAAGGTGTAAAGATAACCCCCATTAACGATACGACAGAAGTAACGACAGCCAGCGAATTAAAAGCGAGATTGGCAAGCTGAAGCGCCTGAACAATCCCCTTATCGGATTTCTCTTTCGAGAATGTGGGAATGAATGCCGCAGAAAAAACTCCTTCGGCAAAGAGGTCTCTCAGGAGATTTGGTATCCTGAATGCGGCGAAAAAAGCATCGGTATAAGCTCCAGCGCCAAAAAATATGGCGAAGACCTGCTCCCGGACCAAACCCAGAATTCGAGATATCAGCGTTCCTGCCGAAAATCGGGCTACACCGCTGGAAAGAGATACATTCCCTGCACTTGCATTTTGGTCTGGACTCAGATTTTTATTGACAAGCACCGAATAAATAATATATTGAAAGGTTTATATAATAACCAATAATCAGGAGGTTCTTTTTGGGAACTAGTTTACAGGCAGCCAAAAGAAATCGTCAATCTAAAATATTTAGGTCTAAGAATCGTGCTTTCAAATCAACCGTCAAGAATGCGATGAAAGCATTCGAAACTGAAACTGACTCTGGGAAGAAGGAAGATTCTTTGAAAAGCATGTATTCTCTGCTGGATAAAGCCGGCCAGACAAATTTATGGCATCCCAGAAAAGCGGCGCGGAATAAATCGCATCTGGCAAAGAAATTAAATGCTCTTAAGGCTGGCAAAACCCCGGCCTCGGCATAAGCGACTATACTTCCATTCTTGTTATGAGTCAGCATATATGCTGATAGTTTAGCAGTATCTGAAGATATCATCAAGAGATTTTTACAAAAAAACCCGGGTCTGACCCGGGTTTTTTGATGGGGAAATTTGGTACTTATTTTAACAGAGTCATCTTCTGAATGTAATCTGATGATTCTATGGTGCATCTCGCAAAGTAAATTCCGCTGGGAGCATCAAAACCATCACTATATTTCCCGTCCCAGGAAGCAGTCCCTTCTTTGCTGAGATTCACTTCCCGCACTTTTTCACCGGCAAGATTATAAATTTGAATTGAAGCTCCAACTTTGATTGGGCCACCGTTCAATTTAATCTGTGTTCGGGAATTGAAAGGATTAGGATAATTCGAAAGGGAACCAACTTCGGTTGGCAAAGTCCCATTTTCATCAGCGATCCCCGTAGTTTCAATGCCGAAATAATCGAAGAAATTTTGAAACATCCCCAGACGGTTGTTAGGGTAGCCGGAATCCTCAGTATTTTCCAGGTCAAATTCGGTGGTAAGGATTTTATAAGCTGTTTGGAAAGTGGCCGCCGCAACACAGCCGCAGACTACATCATCTTCAAGCACAGCGCCAACAGTCTCGGTCAGAGGTGTCATATTGGAGCTCGCATGTTGTTCCGCGAATGAAAAATGATAGCCGCTCATAAATGTGCCCGAAACTCCTGAAAATGTATAAAATGGCCAGGAATCGCAGGTGGTCCAGCCGATGGGTAAGTATTGCTCAAAAAACCAGGCGATGCTATCGTATTCGGCCCAATTAAAAAGAACCGGATAGAGATATAAATTACCCCCGCCATCCAGAAAATGGGCAAGCCGCTCAAGCATCTGGGGATGAGAATCAATCGGGTATTTGATCAAGAATATCGTGGTCAGAGTATCGATCGTGCCGAAATACAATGAAAGGTCATTCGTGATTGTAGAATTCACACCCAACTCATCGAAAATCTCGATATATTCATTAGCGATAGTTTGCTGACTCTCTGGAGCCACAATCAGTACATCATTGATTGAAGCCACTGCGGCACCAGCCATTAGCATAAATACGGCGGCAACTGCACCCAAACCAATTTTCAATCTGATCATCTTCAAATCCTCCAATTCCAACCAATTAACGCAAGAAACATACCATTAAAACCACAATTTGTCAATTCAAATTTGAAAAACGCTATTGCATAATCAATTAGGCGATAGTCAATTAGGGAATCTCAAAATCAATTGTTATGAGGTTTAGCATTATATCACCCTTGAAATGATCTCATTATAAGGACTGGAGTTAACAAATATGCAGAAAGTTGCGCTTTAATCCATGGAGTAATTGATTTTGTTTTCTGGGTGGAAATCGATGGAAAGATGTAATATCAAACTCTCTCAAACGGATCGAAGAGTTTTTTATATTCCTGCAGGGCGAATCGATCGGTCATTCCCGCTATATAATCCGCGATCAACTTCTTGACGCCAAGCGGCTCCTCCCGCTCTAAAGCCGAAGAGGGCATCTGGTTAGGATCTTTCAAGTAGGTTTCAAATAGCTCCCGCATTATTCTCTTGGCCTTGTCGCCCATCCGCACCATTCTATAATGGCGATACATCCTATCGAGGAGGAACTTTTTTATCTCTTTATGGCGCTCAAGCATATCATCTGAAAATCCCAGAATTTTTGATTTGCAGGCTCTGACGTCATCGATATTTTTAATCCCCAGCTTGGCGATATTCGATAGCGATTGACCGACGACCGAAGTGACCTCCATATTCAGTAACAGCCGCACCACTTGGCGATGCCGCATACCATCCGGAAGATCGGGATAGGAGTTTTTCACCTGAATAGATAATTCCTTCCAGACACCAAGCTGATTTACATCATCGTCCGAAAGCAATCCAGATTCCAGGCCATCATCGAGATCGTGGGCATTGTAAGCGATTTCATCAGCGAAATTAACGATCTGACATTCCAACAAAGGCGCTTCATCAGGGCGAAAATCCTGATGGCTCGGATTATCGTAATCGGTTTCGTGCTTGACTATCCCTTCGCGGATTTCATAGCTGAGATTCAGCCCTTTGAATTGCGGGTATCGACGCTCCAAAAGGTCAATGACCCGAAGAGACTGCCGATTGTGCTCGAAACCGCCAGTGTCAGCCATCAATTCATTCAAGGCATCTTCTCCGGAATGGCCAAAGGGAGTATGTCCCAAATCGTGTGCCAGCGCAATCGCCTCGGTTAAATCTTCATTAAGCCGCAACGCCCTGGCTATGGTGCGGCTTATCTGCGAAACCTCAATGGTATGCGTGAGCCGCGTGCGAAAATGGTCGCCCTCGTGATTAACAAAGACCTGAGTTTTATATTCCAGGCGTCGGAAGGCAGTGGAATGAATAATGCGGTCACGATCGCGCTGGAAATCGGTTCGATAGGGATGCTTCTCCTCGTCAAATTTCCTACCCCTGGAGTCAGCGGATTTGAAGGCATAGGGAGCAAGAGTTTTCTGCTCGATGATTTCCAGTTCATTTCGAAGCATGATTGGCATTTCTTGGATTCATGTTAATAATCAAACCGGCCTGATGAGTATCGCCGAGATTAGGATGATAAAGATATGAATAACCTATTGTCAATGATCCTTTCATCACCGACATACCGAATGCCGGGCTTACAGGTTCTGATTTCAATCCAACCTGCATGGTCAGCAATTCGCCCAGGAAAAATGACTGCCCAATACTCAACCATTCGCCGGATGAGTGAGAACCGAAAGTAGAGTAAAATGCAGAATAATCTTTTATTTTGTAATACAAACCGAACAAATATAATTTATGTATCTCATCATTCCCAATGTTTTTGCTGCCGAGCTTCAAGCCCGATAATGAGCCGGACACTCCAAAAGCGCCAGTGTAAAATCCTCCGGAAAAGCCTGCCGAAGTATAATTCCCATAGTTGGTAAAGTTACTTATATCAATCGTCAATCTATCAACCAATATTCCAAAGTAAAACTTTTTGAAAGGAAATCCCATCCCCAGCCGTATATTTTCCTCGATGTATAGGTCATTCTTCCCTAATCGAGAATACTCCATCCCCAGGGAATGCCTGTTCTTGGAGAACCTGATTGTTGCCAGATTCGAATTCAGGCCGGGGATATTATAGATGGCGGAGTGGTGAAGGCCAACGGAAAGCGAATATTTCGAAAAGGGAAATGCGGGATTCAGCCTTAATCCTGAACCAGCAGAGGGACAGGCGGCATCAGCCCCGGCAAGACCGGCGGAAATTGTCCCGAATTCGAGCCTGTCATTATAGGCATTGGACGAAGCTGAAATGAGCAGTAATACCAGGACAAGGCCAGGCGCCCTAATTTTCATTGGCCGGCCACCACCAGAATCTTCTTAATCTCCTGGGATTTTGAACCCTCAACTTTGCCGTAGATGATATATAATCCCCCACGCAACAAATTGCCGTCACCGTCTCTGCAATCGAAGATATATTCACTGGGCAGGTTTGATTCCTTATCATAGATGGTGCGAAGGAGTTGGCCATTGAGGTCGTATAATCTTAAGGTAAGCTCGGAATCCTTTGGAATCGAACAGGATATCCTGGTGGATTGCTCGGACTTGAGGAATACCACTTCGGGGTCAAGTTCAAGTGAAAATCGATTACCGGAATTTACAATGACAGTCCCTGGCCCACGCCCGGGAGTACATCCATTCGTTGCCGACGAAGGCGCCCAATTCGATAATAAATCTCCACCGTCAATATCCTGTTTCTCAAATGATCTCCCGTCGCCAGCATCTCTTGCCCACGAAAAACCCGAGATGCTGTCATTTTGGTGATAGAGCATGATTTTGCCCTCAGAGTTCTTGAGAGTCATTTTGACTTGAATCAAAGGAAACTTTTGCTCGGAGGGAGTATCGCCCCAAACACCGGAGCTATCGCCCCAATACCGCTCGAAGCTCATCTCCGAAGTATCTTCCGAGATCGAATGGCGCGATAGTATAGCGAATTTCCCGGGCGGAATGACCGAATCGTCGGGGATCGCATTCGTATCAGCGTCCTCTATTAGAAACCAGCCAGTCAAATCGGCGAAATCGGGACCGCCATTATAGACTTCGATCCATTCCAAATAGACATATTTGCCGGGCTCATTGGCCATTACTTCGGTCAGTGTTACTGAGGCTTCCAGATCCCGATTGCCGGCAAAAAATATGGACATTATTAGCAGGGCGATTATTACAGACAAATGGATGCGCATCAAAACTCTCCTCTCAGATCAACATAAGCGGTCGAATCACCATATCCTCTCCTGGCGATATACTCGAGTGTTAGATATCCTGATGCAAATAAACGAATATTTTCTCCCACGAATATCTCGGCGTAATTCCTGTATTCCGAAATCCAGACTCTGCTTCTCACCGCCGCTCCCATATTCAAATCCAATCCATCCCGCAGTGAAAAAAAGATAGTTGCTTTGACTTTACCTGATGATTTCAAATCATCACCGCTGTCGAGCAGTTTCCGGTCGCGAAGCGCCAACTCGAGTTCGAGACGATGAACCGTCGAAAATTGCATAGCAATAATTCCTTGCGCGAATTTAGACTTAGAAGGACGATCGTAGTAATACTCCTCTCCCGCACCTGCCATAAATCGCACATTCGGAGCATGGCCGTTGTCGAAATGGAAGCCAAATGAAACATCATATGAAGGATTCTGCTGTTCTCCCTTTCCCGAACCTGAGAAAGTATTTGTGAAGCTAAGTTTGTCATTTAGGGGAATTGAATTGCTGACAACAGCCCCGAAGCAATCGCGGGCTTCAGTGCTGTATGCAAAACTTGAATCCCCGAATGAGCTTGGGTTCTCGTGAATATCTGTGATGCCGCCACTCGAGAGATTAAAATAGCCTTTTGAGTAATTCCACAGTGATACTCTGCTCGCAAATCTCTCGTTTTTGAAATTGACGGTCGTACAAATTGCTGAGCCGCCATCAGCAGAAAGACCAAATTCCGCCGCATACGTATTATCCCCCCTCTGAGCAATAGCGTATGATCCCGCATTCGTCACATAAAGGTATCCTAATCCGTGTTCAGCTCGAATTCTGTCTCGGGAAGCTACGATGCCTATGATAAGGTTTCCCGTATTATGTTCAAGGCCGCATCCGAATTTGGTTTTCCTAAACTCTGGATATACTTTGTCTGAATAAAGAAGCCATGGTTCCATACTCTTAATTCTCAGTTTGATCATGCCTCCATTATACTTGCCTGAGGGTACTTGCCAGAAGCCGGCATAATCCTGTCGGGAAATATCATTCGCATAATCTTGACGCCCGACATTAAGCCCCAACCCAAAATTAGTGACAAAATCCCCGACTGTTAAATTCATCAATAACCCGCCTCCCGAATATTGTAATGAGCGGCGATATATCTTCGGCGGACTTCCAGAATTCCCCTTGTAATCGATAGTCGTGGACCAATCGGGAGAGTGAACCATCCCAAGATGGTAGAACCCCGCCGGTGATACGGATTCGCCCCGAATAGAATATATTTGCCTTGCTTTGTATTCAATGCCCATATCGGGAGAAATTCTCGCCGATTCTCGCTGCCGGCTTTGTTCGTGCAATGGTATAATCCTCATCGATGTATAAAACGCATCCTGAAGTTCAAATGAGCTGGCGGTCACGCTGGAAACATTGACCATTCCAGTTTCATAAAGGTCCGATAATAACTCGTATTGGCGAAAAGATAATTCCCCGCCAAGATAGAACGACTCGAGATCCCTCTCATTAAGACGATATATTTCACTAAAATATGTCGCATAAGTTTTCGAGGTCAATAGGAGCAAAATGACTATCAACCAGAGAGGAATCATTCTCATCATAAGAGGGTCAATTCAAATGCAAACCATATTTGGCAATCTTGCGATATAATGTTCTCTCGCCAACGCCAAGCGCCCTGGCAGCTTTCCTTCGATTTCCTCTGAATTTTCTGAGTGCCGCAACGATCGCTTCCTTCTCCAAGTCATCAACAGGTTTTACTACCTCGCTTTCCCATTCAATCGGAGATTCAGGTCGCCATTCCGCCCGAACCTCCGTTCTGCCTAAAATGCCATCATGCGCTTTCGGAAGATTGTCGGTAATCAATTCTTTTAGAGCTGATATTTCGTTTCTTAGACCCATGATCGCTTGAAGGATTACCTGCCGTTCAGCAGTTTCCGGCGAAATTCCAGTGACCATTGGCAGGTGACGCCGTTCATATCCCGAATCCCGGATATAATTCTCAACATCTGTCCGAGTTATGATTTTGTCTGCTGAAAGCGCAATGCGGCTCTCCACAAAATTGCGCAGTTCCCTGCCATTGCCGGGCCAATCGTGGCGCGCCATAATATCAATAACCTCAGGCGCAATTGCCTGATGGAACTCTATCCCAAGATCTGAGACGAATTTCTCTGCAAGCGCAGCGATATCTTCCTGCCTCTCCCTTAATGAAGAGATGCGAATTTCAACTACGCGAAGACGATAATATAAATCCTGACGAAACCGGCCTGAAGAGACTTCCGCAAAAAGGTCACGATTTGTGGCGGCTATGATTCTGGCTTTGCTTTTTAGCATCTTGTTCCCGCCCACCCGATAGAACGACCCATCCTCAAGAACCCGCAATAGTTTTACTTGAGTTTCCGGCGATATTTCCCCAATTTCATCTAAAAAAATGGTTCCGTCTCCCGCTGACTCAAAGACACCGCTTTTCTGCGAGACCGCGCCGGTAAATGCTCCCCGCTCATGTCCGAACAATTCCGATGATAAAACCCCTTCGGTTAATGCGCCGCAATTGACCGAATAAAACTGATTGCCGCCGCGCTTCGAATTATTGTGAATGGCTCTGGCGGCGACCTCTTTCCCGACGCCCGAGGGACCAGTGAGCAGAATTGATAAATCAGTCGGCGCCCCCGAAAGGATGGCATTGGCGACTTCCTTTATAGATGGCGACCTGCCAACCAGACCACACTTGATTAACGCCAAATGATCCCTGATGGCTTTGTTTACTCGCAAGCCAGCCAGCTCATGGCTTTCATGCCTAGTTATGTTGAAAAGAAATCCGACTATATCACTATCAAATCCCAACCCAATAATATCAATTGATGGAAATGCGCCATGCACTTTGACAGCCAGTACGGCTGGGGGTATATTCGCTGTATTAGAAAGTATGACAATCTTGGGATAATCCTTCTCGATCATTTTCAGGGCGGCGGCCGCGCTTGAGGCCAATTTAACAGCAATTTCCTTGCTATCCAAGCAACTCCGAATGAATTGAAAATCGTCACCTTCTTCAGAGATCAGCAATACATCCAAATTTGTTTGCCCATTCATTTTCTTGATTTTCGCCCTGGTTTTCTTGAGGGAGGCTGGTTTGCTATCAAAAGATCCATCCTGTAATTATCAAGATCTACTCGCTTAATCAGAACTTCGATGGCATCTCCAAGTCGATAGATTGCGCCTCCCCGGCGACCTACCGCACGATGATGGGCTTGGTCAAAGGCATAATAATCATCAAAAAGGTCCGAGTAGCGGACCAATCCATCGATGAACAATCCCTCCAGCTTCACAAAAAAACCCGAAGCGATGATGCCGGAGATGACTCCCTTAAAGACATGGCCAATCCGATCCTGAACATACTGGATTGTCTTGACTTTGACAGATTCCCGCTCCACTTCTTCTGAAATCTTCTCTCTCTCAGAACAGATCTCACCGATTTTGTCTAAGGATTCCCTATAATCATCAAGATCCTTCTTTGCGAATTTACCTTGAATGAATTGCTTGAGTATTCGATGAACAAGAAGATCCGGGTACCTTCTAATCGGAGAAGTGAAATGGGTATAAACTGGAAATCCCAATGCAAAATGGCCGATATTATGAGGCTGATAGAGCGCTTTTTTCATCGAGCGAAGCAACAATTCGTTAATGAGCCGCTCCTCCGGTTTGCCTTCTACTGTAGCGATAATCCTTTGAAGCTTCATAGGTGTTATTTCACCCTTAAAGCTGAAACGATAGCCGAATTCTTTCAGATTCTCAGCGAAATTCTCGATCTTCTCTTTGTCCGGCTTTTCATGAACCCGGAAAAGTATGGGCAATCCTCTGGAGAGGGCGAAGCGCGCCACCTCGACGTTGGCCGCCAACATAAATTCCTCGATGAGGCGATGGCTGTCATAGCGCGGATAGGCAGAGATATCAGTCACTCTTCCCAGGTCATCGAGCTTGATCAGGGGCTCAGGCAGATCGAAATCAAGGCTACCCCTTTTGAAACGTTGCTCTCGCATTAACTTCGAAAGTTTGAGCATGGAATTCAGGGCCAGGGCAATTTCACCTTTCTTCGAAAATCCCTCGCCGGTATCAAAATGCTTTTGGACCTGATTATAAGTTAATCGCGCCTTGCTATGGATAATGGAATCTACCAGACGAGATGACACAATATTTCCACGAGGATTGATGATCATTATACAACTCATCGTCAGGCGATCAACATCGGGCCGCAAGCTACATAATTCATTTGAAAGTTTCTCCGGCAACATCGGAATTACTCTATCGACCGGATAAACTGATGTTCCCCTTAGGAGAGCTTCCGTATCCAAAGCGCTCCCCCGCTGGACATAATGGGACACATCAGCGATATGGACTCCCAGTTCATAACTGCCATTTTCCAGAATCCTGATCGAAATGGCATCGTCGAAATCCTTGGCGGTATCGGGATCGATGGTTATGGTCGTTATACGACGGTAATCCTCTCTATTTATCTTCACAGCCTGTGTTATCCGGGACGGAATCCCTTGTATCTCTTTCTCGACTTCGGGCGGAAATTTGTGAGATAGCCCATATGTACGTATCAGCGCTTCAATATCAAGGTGCGGGTCTCCCGGGAATCCGAGAATCTCCGTGATCCGACACTGCAATGAAGGCAAAGATTCTCCTGAAGAGTCAATATGGGCTACGACCTTCTGGCCATTAACCGCCGAAATTGACTTGTCGAAATCAATAGGAATATTCGACGGGTAGCGGTCATCATCCGGCTCAAAAGACATCCTTCCATTCTGAATACGGTATCTTCCCACTAAAGTCACGCCTGGACGGTAAAGGATATCGACTATCTTCACCTGCGGAAGCAGGTCCCTCCCATTCGATTTCGAAATCCGATAAAGCACTTTATCTCCGTGAAGAAGCTGGTAGGGCAATTGGGTATTAATTCGAAGCGCCATTCCCCCCTCTTCCTTAACAATTAGACCGCCCCCTGATTTTTGAGCATAAAATATCCCAACTCCGCATCCCATACTGGACACAGGCGCATATTTACCCCCCCTCAACCTCAAAAGCAATCCATCCTTGACCATCTCCTTTATGATCCTCCTGAACGCAGGATATTCATTTTCCGAAACGGATAATTTCCTGGCCAGCTCACGCGTCTTGGAGGGAGGGAAAGATGGCTCCGAGATCTTTTTGAGTATTAAATCTCTATTAATCATTTGAGCATTAAGAAAGATATTAAAAGTAGGAATGTCAATTAATATCTGCCATTATGGCAGAATCGTTATTCCAAGAAAAAAAACCCCGGAATGACCCGGGGTCGGAAAAACTCAATAACATATCAGAAAGAGGGTCCCATACTATGGCCCATCGGGCAGTCCATATCAGGCGGTTTTCCTCCCCTCATAGGTCCACGTCGCATATGCATTTTCATTTTTAGCTTATGGAGATCTGCCAATTGAGAATCGGTCAAAGTTTTCAGCATCTCGATGCGTTTGGAAGCTTTGATCTTTTCCATCCCTATCTTGATAGTTGAAATGCGGTCAATTTGGGCATTAACTTGTTTCTCGGTTGGAATCCCTTTTTCCCAAAGATCTCTCATATCCATTTCTGCTTTTTCGAGTTCTGCTTTGCCATCGATTAATTTCCGATGCGTATCCGCTTTGATGTCCTCAATTTTCTGCAATTGGTCGTTGGTCAAGTTGAGCTCATCAGCGAATCTGGCGATATCAGGACCACCCTGATGTCGATCATCACCCCTTCCGGCCGAAGTCAATTGGACCCCTGCGACCAACAACGTAATCGTTATTCCTATGGTGATGGGGAGTTTCCTGCTCATCTTACTTTCCTCCGTAATGTTATATTATTCAGGTTTCATAAAGGGACGGTTCTGAAGACCTCGTTGTCGGGCCTCTTTTATCATCCTCTGGATTTCTCCTTGAAAACGGTGTTCGAACACCGTCAACTTAGCCACTTGATTGATGGAAAGGACCTTTGAAGCTTTCTCACGGAATTCCTGCTTCAGGTTAAGAACTTTCATTTCAAGCTGATCGAGTTCATCCATCATTTTTACCAAGTTTTCTTGGGGATAATCGGTCAATTCAGCGCCCTTGGCAATTTGATCGAAGAGATGCCCTCTTTTTCTGTCCAGGTCTCCCATATTCTTGGCAAAATCATTATAAAGTGGGAAAAATTTTTGAGATTGTTCGGTCGAAAGCTCAAGATACTTGGTCATCTTCCAGACGCGAAGGTTATCGATATCTTCTCTGAGCCTGGCACGCTCCCCTTCAGTTTCCGTGCCATCCAAGAATCCTGGCTGTGCCGGCGCCACATTGGAAATTAGCAAAACCAGAGAAAAGATAAGAACTGCGCAATAGCTGCGATATAGCCTATGTCTCTTACGATACACCTTTCATCTCCTTGTCGATGCGTGTTCGAATATATTCAATCTCGTTTTGATCCAAAGCAGTCATAATCGTTTTATAATCGGAATTTTCCATAAAATACCTTTCAAATTCATTTATCGAAAGATTATCGTATTGAAGATACCAAGCTCCCTTCAAGCCGCCCTCAGCCCCAACCGTTTCCAACAGTTCCTGAACCGACAACTGGTCATAGTAATTTGCATAATAATTTTCAGGAGATTTCACTGAAGTGGAATAACTACCCCAAATCACTATTAAAATAGATGCCGCCAATGCCGTAGCCAAGGAAAATACGTACCTGGGATTGAATCCAATTGATTTGGACTGAGCATCAAGTCTGTGATTTATATCGACGACTATCCCATCCAAACAAGAATCGTGTATCTCGCGAAGACGATCCGTCGCCAACATTCCGAACAGATTCTTCGTCGCCTGAAATTCCGATTCGCAGGAACTGCAAGTCCGAAGATGCTCCATTACTTCAGGAAATATATCGACCGGGACACCCCGCTCGATAATATAGATAGCGTATTCCTGACATTTCCGGCAGTTCACTCTCAAGCCTCTTTTCTTATCAGTACATTCGCATTGGGCATCTTGGAATCAGAGATTGAGTTCCGCAATTTCCTTATCGCCTGGAAGTAATTTGCCTTTACGGCTCCCTCACTTCTCCCTAAGATTCTGGCGATATCGGCATTAGACATTTCATCATAATAACGCATAACAAAGATGGCTCGTTGCTGGGGCGGCAATTCTCTGATAGCTCGATCCAACTGTGAATTAAGTTCGACAGCATTTAGCCTTTCATCGGATTTCATCATAGATTCCGGTTCACTTACCAAGTCAGAAACCGATGCCATATTACGGAATTTGTCACGTTTCATAAAATTCAAACTTACATTTATAGTGATGCGATATAACCATGTGAATAAATCAGATTCGCCTTTGAATCTTTTTAGATTCATGTAGGCATTCAGAAACACATCCTGCGTAATATCATACGCATCGTCCCTATTCCTTACTAGTCTCATAGCCGCGCAATAAACTCTATTCTTATGTTTAATAATGATGGCATTGAATGCTTTCCGATCACCTAAAATCGCCTGTCGAACTAAATTCCCATCCTCATTTACATTCATCATCTATTCCGTCGCATTGTTTTGACACATTTATAACTGGGAAGTTTAATCTATCAATCAAAAATACCTAACATTTTTGAATTGATCAGAAGAAGTAATTTGCTGATTTATGCTAAATTGTAAGAATAATGCCCACCGATAAGCCTTTCGATGATAAACTTTTACTCTTAATCTCTTTGGCTTTTCATAAGCATTGTTTCATACTTGCCAAAATCCTCCAGGATTTTTCCGGCGCCGCGTACGACGCACGTGAGGGGATCTTCCGCGATGAAGACCATTAAGTTGGTCTCCTGGCGAAGACGGCGATCCATACCATTCAAGAGCGCTCCTCCACCGGTCATAATGATGCCGCGGTCCAAAATGTCTGAAGCCAATTCCGGAGGAGTGTGTTCAAGGGCTTGCCGAACAGCTTCGACTATGGAGTCTATAGGTTCAGTTAACGCCTCCCGAATCTGGATTGATGAAACCATCAGAGACTTAGGGACGCCGGCAATTAGATCGCGCCCTTTGACCTCAATAGTCTCTTCCTCCTCAAGAGGGTAGGCCGATCCGATCTTCATCTTTATCTGTTCAGCGGTTCTCTCTCCAATCAGCAGGTTAAAGTTCTTCTTTATATAGTTGACTATAGCTTCATCCATCTCATCACCGGCGATACGGATCGACGTATTATTCACGATTCCATTCAAGGCAATTACAGCAATCTCAGAAGTTCCGCCTCCGATATCGATCACCATACAGCCAGAGGGTTGATCCACCGGCAATCCTACCCCGATGGCGGCCGCCATCGGCTCCTGAATCAGATTCACTTCCCTGGCCCCAGCATTCTCTGCAGAATCGCGCACAGCCCTTTTCTCGACCTCAGTTATTCCGGAGGGCACGCATACAACTATCCTTGGCTTCATAAGATACCTGTGCCGCACTACTCTCTTTATAAAATCCGCCAGCAGTTTTTCGGTTATCTCAAAATCGGCGATAACACCATCTTTTAATGGGCGGATAGCCATAATTTCACCCGGAGTGCGCCCGATCATATCCTTGGCTTTCTTTCCAACCGCCAAAACATTCTTGGTATGGGTGTCCACGGCAACCACCGATGGTTCATTTAATACAATCCCGACGCCACGGACAAAAACCAGGGTGTTGGCTGTCCCCAAATCTATCCCGATGTCATTAGAAACTAAATTAAAAATCGACATATTTTCTCCGCAAGAACTGTGACAACTGATAATAATTTCGCAATTTTACTATTATATCAGCCCTTTTTCAAGAACTAATTAGTCGAAATGAACAATTTTAATCCACTGCCCGATTATCATCAATATACTTATCTCCAAAATAAAAGTATCTTTCCTTAAGTTTGATGAAATTGGACCATTCTACTCCCTCTCTGGCTTCTTCATCAATTATTCGAGAGTAGGCATTCACCTGGCTGTCAAGCTGGTCAATCAGATGGAGAATGACCGCTTCTAATGTCAGAGGCACCACCGGCGAACCATTTTCCCTCTCGCCCTGATGCGAAAGCACCATATGTTGCACCTCCATCGCCAATCCTTCCGGGAAATTCTCGATCTTTTCGATTGCTGACGATACCAGATGGTGACCGATAGAGATATGTCCCTCAAGCCTCCCTTTCGCAGTGTAATCGATTTTGCCTGGAAATCCCAATTCGTAAACCTTACCTATATCATGTAGCATAACTCCCGATAGAAGGAGATCGCGATCGCATTTTGCGTAGATCCCAGCGACATAATCAGCGACTTGGAGCATATACAAAGTATGTTGAAGGAGTCCTCCGATAAAATCGTGATGCCATTTTTTGCCGGCTGGAATCATCTTAAATAGCTCAGCAAATTCCTCGTCACCAAAAAATCGCAGTAGCAGGGCTTTTAAGTATTGATTCTCGATAGTCGAGATTATCTCCTCCAGTTTTTGCCACATCTTATCTCTATTGTGGACCGAGGATGGAATGAACTGAGCGATATCGTAGCCATCCCTGACCACATCAATGTCATTCAAGCTAATCTGAATTTTACCCTGAAATAAACCTGCCAGACCAGTGATATGAACGATGTCCCCGGGTTTGAATTTATTTTGCCATTTGGGGTCACAGTCCCAGAATACTGCATTCACATTGCCTGATCGATCTGCCAACTTGAGGTCGAGTTTAAACCCTTTTGAGTATGAATTCAGCTCAGCGTTGATTACCGCAAATCGTGAATCGACTCCATCGCCTGCTTGAATATCCTTTATTAACCAGGTTTTCATCCGAAAAAGATGATATCAATCCTTGACGGATAAGTCAAGGCATTTGCTTTGGGCTCGCTATTCATTTTATCAGAAAAGGCTTGTAAGCCGTTTGCTAATGGCGTAATATTGTCAGCGGAGGAAATGTGAGAATTGCCACAAATTATATCCTTAAGGAACATATCGGTCCGTTTCTATTTGGATTAGCGGTAATCACCTTCGTCCTCATAATGGATTTCATCCTTGATATCTTGAATCTTATTATTTCCAAAGGGTTGCCAACGCTGGTTATTCTCGAAGTTTTCGTATTGAATCTGGCGTGGATGCTGGCATTATCCATCCCGATGTCGGTGCTGGTAGCGGTGCTTATGGCTTTTGGACGTCTTTCGGCTGATTTCGAAATTACCGCATTCAAAGCCTGCGGCGTATCATATCATCGCTTGCTGATCCCAGTGATTATCGCCTCGACTTTGCTTACGATTGCGATGATGTGGTTCAATGACAGGGTCTTGCCGGAGGCAAATCATAGGGCCCGAATTTTGATGTCAGATATCACCCGCAAGAAACCGGCCTGGAATATTGAACCCGGAGTCTTCATTGACAGTTTCCCCGGTTATCACATCTTGATTCAAAAAGTGGCCGCAGATCGAGTGCATGTCGAAGGCATCACGATTTATGAGCAAAAAGATCGGGATATCCCCAGAACCATTGCGGCGAAAAGAGGGATAATTGCATTTACCGCAGACCAGCGCACATTAAAAATAGATCTGCAAGATGGAGAAATCCATGAACCGGATCAAGATGACCCCGGCAAATACCGTCGACTCAAATTCGAGAATCAAAGCATATACATTAATGATACCGGCAATGAGCTTGTCCGCAGCGACTCTGAATATCGAGGCGATCGCGAACAGAATGTCTCGATGATGAGAGAATCTAATAAGAAGATAATGGATAAAATCGTATCAGCCCAGGATAATATTGTGGGCAAAATCAATCAGGCATTCGAATTCGTAAATATTGAGCTCCGAAGCTCCAAGGAATCGCCAAATCCCATCAACCTCGATACAGCATCGGGCTTACAAAGGATTATTGGTGAATTGAAAAAGATAGACAAGCATGTGAAATACGAGGTCCAAAACCCAATGCATTCGAGCGTCAATACAATTCGATGCTCGTAGAGATTCATAAGAAATTTGCGATCCCAGTGGCCTGTATTGTATTCACTTTGCTTGGGGGACCATTAGGGGTACTCTCTCGTCGGGGAGGGATGGGCACCGGCTTGGGATTGAGCCTACTGTTCTTTGTGCTATATTGGGCATTTCTTATTGGAGGCGAGGAATTGGCCGACCGCAGACTAATTTCTGCATTCTGGGCCATGTGGGGCGCCAACACCATTCTCGGCGCAGCCGGCATCTACCTTCTCGTGAAAACTGTCCGGGAGACCGTTTTTATCCAGTTCAGGCCGCCTGATTTTCTTGCCAAAATCATTGATCATTTTTCGAATCGGATTCGATTATCTTGAGAATATTAGATAGATACATTGCCAAGAGATTTCTGACCACGCTTTCTTTTGCCCTAATCGCATTTATCCTGATTTTCCTGATTGTTGATTTAATTGAAAACCTTGACAAATTCATCGATAAAGGCGCGCCGGTCAAAGTTGTGATGATGTACTATCTGAATTATGTGCCATTCATCGTTGTCTTGACCCTGCCGGTGGCGATGCTGCTTTCAACCCTATTCTCATTGGGATTACTTGCCAGAAACTTCGAATTGACCGCGATGAAGGCCAATGGGATATCTCTTTATCGTATCATTGCGCCGGTATTATTAATCGGCATGATGATGAGCATTATGGTGTTTTTCATTGGTGACAAGCTCGTTTCGGCGAGCAACCGCAGAAAATCTGATATCAAGTCTGAGCATATAGACCATCGCAGCCAGGCCACTAAGGCGCTTAGCATAGACTTATTTGTAGAGGGAAGCAATGGAGTAATTTATTATATGAAAAATTACGACCCTAATTTGAAAATCGGTACCGGCATTTTGATTCACAGAATTGAGAATGATCGGGTCGTCGAGACAATCGAAGCCAAACGAATCAAGTATATTGGAAATATATGGATCGGTGAAGACGGCACCAGGCGCGTCTTTAGCTCAGACTCCATTTCAGTCCCAAACACATTTGAAATATTCGGCAAGATCCCCTTGACTGAATTTAATGAACCTCCTGAAGCTTTTGAGAAACTCAAAGAGAAACCATCGGATATGCCCTATTCCGAGTTAAAAAAGTATATTGAACTCAAGAAACGTCTTGGCAAGGATACGGCCCGCGAGGGGGTTGAATTGAATTTGAAAATATCTTTCCCACTTATGAATTTCATCATAGTAATGCTGGGGGCGCCTTTGGCGGCAAATCCTCGCCGAAGCGGTGCGGCGCTGGGATTTGCGACCTCCCTTATCTTCGGATTCATCTATTTCACCATCATTCGAGCGTGTCAATCCCTTGGGCAGAACCATGACCTTTCGCCGGTCCTGGCCGCTTGGCTTGGGAATATGATATTCTTCGCGGTTGGAATTGTTCTCATGATTAAAGCCCATAAATAATTACGCCCCGTCGTGGACAGGGCGTTTATATACTGCGAAAGCTTTTTATAACGTTAAAGCTTGACTACTCTCGAAGCCTGCAGACCCTTAGGTCCCTCAAAAACGTTATATTCTACTTCCTCTCCGCGCTTTAAGGATTTGAACCCATCGCTTTCGATTTTAGAATAATGAACAAAAATATCATTACCTTCCCTTTCGCCCTCGATGAAGCCAAAACCTTTGCGGTCATTGAACCATTTAACCCTCCCCTTGGGCATCAAATACAAACCTCCTCATTGAATGAAACTAAAGCCATTGATTTCGTCTGTAAGCTGTTAATCTTGCTTTGTTTCTGGTAATATCCATTGGTAGAACATCTAGTTGCGGTATTCAATCGCCACTTACCTTGATTATTTTATCGGAATTATCCGGCAATCCTTGAGCACTCAGTTATCCAATCGATCATAATTTCCTCTATTTGGCTCAGAATATTTTGTGCTAGGCGCCGATTAAAAGCCGGGCCAATAGAAAAACGCCGGGAGAAACCCGGCGCCCTCACGAATTACGGGATTGAGAATCTGCTTAATTGGTTTGATGTGACTACACGGCTAAGTGCCCATTTCCCATGAGGCAAGGTATTCCTTTTGCTCTTTCGACAATTGATCAATCCTGATCCCCATTGATTTCAGCTTCAGAGTTGCAATCTTTTTATCGATAACCTCCGGGATCGGATATACCCCTTTCCCCAATTTCGATTTCCCGGTGTAAAGATACTCGGCGGCCAGAGACTGATTGGCGAATGACATATCCATTACCATTGCAGGATGACCTTCGGCCGCCGCAAGGTTAATCAGACGGCCTTCCCCGAGCAGATATATCCTTTTGCCATTCTTTAGAGTGAATTCTTGAACCTCAGGCCTGATGAGACGATCCGATTTGCTAATCTTCTTGAGGCCCGCAATATCAATTTCGACATTGAAATGGCCGGAGTTTGCGATTATAACGCCATCCTTCATCTTGGGAAAATGCTCCTTCCGAATGACATTTATATCGCCGGTAACGGTCACAAATATATCACCGACTTTCGAAGCTTCAGCAATCGGCATCACATCATAACCATCCATTACTGCCTCGATCGCCTTGACCGGATCGACTTCAATCACAATCACCCTCGCTCCCATTCCTGATGCTCTCATTGCCAATCCCCGTCCGCACCATCCATACCCACAGACAACGAATCTCGATCCGGCAAGAAGAGTATTAGTGCACCGCAAAATTCCATCAATCGTCGACTGACCGGTGCCATAGCGATTGTCGAAGAAATGCTTGGTCTTGGAGTCATTAACGGCGATGATTGGATAAAGAAGCACCCCTTTAGATTCCATGCTCCTCAAACGAATGACGCCTGTGGTAGTTTCTTCTGTTCCCCCGATAATGCTTTCGATAAGGTGTCGGAATTTGCCATGAATCGTAGATACTAAATCAGCGCCATCATCCATAGTAATTTGAGGTTTATGCTCTAGGACTTGCGCGATATGCTTGTAATAAGTGGCGTTATTCTCGCCTCTTCTGGCAAATACGGAAATCCCGAAATCTTTGACCAGAGATGCCGCGGCATCGTCTTGCGTTGATAATGGGTTTGAGGCGCATAATCTCACATCGGCGCCTCCAGCCTTTAGGGTAATGGCCAGGTTCGCTGTCTCAGTAGTGACATGCAAACAGCAAGCCATTCTCAAGTTCCTTAGCGGTTTTTCTTTTGAAAAACGCTCCCGGATTATTCTTAGCACTGGCATATTGTTATCAGCCCACTCAATCCGTTTCCTGCCGGATGCGGCCAGCCTTATATCAGTAATATCGCGTTTAATCATCTGTGAATCTCCCTGTAATTCAGCTGTCCAATAGACAACCGAAATAGCATTAATATCCTATGACCACGATTTCATCTCATTAGCCCGATCAATTTTCTCCCACGAGAATTCTGGCTCGTTGCGTCCGAAATGGCCATAAGCGGCGGTCTTGCGGTAAATTGGACGGAGCAGATCAAGTGATTCAATTATTCCACGGGGCGTTAAGTCAAAACTATTGCGAACTAATTCTTCCAGGCGGGCATCATTCAATTTACCGGTGCCTTCCGTATCAATCGCGAGAGAAACCGGCTGTTCCACACCGATGGCATAGGCAAGCTGCATCGTGCATCTATTCGCCAAACCTGCGGCCACAATATTTTTGGCGATGTAGCGAGCCATATAGCTTGCGGATCGATCAACTTTCGTGGGGTCTTTCCCCGAAAAGGCGCCGCCGCCATGAGGAGCCCACCCGCCATAAGTATCTACAATAATCTTCCGCCCGGTCATACCGGTATCCGATTGCGGACCACCGATAACGAATTTACCGGTGGGATTGATGAAATACTTGGTAGTCTTATCGATTAGATTAGTCGGCAACACCGGCTTCACTACCTTCTCAATTATCTCATTTCTGGCCTTTTCGGTGATTCTCTTGCCATCGGCGTCGAGTATATCATCAGTATGTTGGGTTGATAAAACAACCGATTCAATCTTGTGGGCTTTGCCATCCCGATAGGCAACACTCACCTGCGATTTACCATCGGGACCCAGGTATTTCAGCATTTGTGATCTACGGATTTCCCTGAGATTAAGCGTCAATTTATGCGCCAAAGTGATGGGGAGAGGCATAAGTTCGGCAGTCTCATCGCAGGCATATCCGAACATTATACCTTGGTCGCCGGCGCCTCCCGCATCGACTCCCTGAGCTATGTTCTGGGATTGCTCCCCAATGGCATTCAGAACTGCGCAGGTTTCGTAATTGAATCCATACTTCGAGCTGGTGTAGCCAATCTCCTTGATGACTCTGCGGACCAAGTTCCCCATATCCGCATATCCTTTGGTGCTGATTTCACCTCCAACGATCACCAGTCCCACAGTGATAAAAGCTTCGCAGGCGACCCTGGACCCGCTGTCCTGAGAAAGAAGCTCATCTAATATCGCATCTGATATCTGATCGCATACTTTGTCGGGGTGACCTTCCGTCACTGATTCGGAACTGAAAACAAAATTGGAATTATTGAACAAATTCCCTCCTCGCTTATTTTAATGAATTATTAGCTATAACCTATCTCCGAGGAATCGCCTACATTAAAACGCCTGTATTGCATCTTAACCCGAGCATAATCCCCTATCAGAGAAAACTCCATTATACACTGATCAACCTCTGCCTTTTGCCCGATTATGGAATCCCTGATTATTGAATTGGCGATGGCCGCACCATCAGCCACAGAGACATTCGGACCCAATACGGAGTTAATGATTTCGGCGGTAGGAGAAATAAAGACCGGTGGCATGATCACCGAGCCCTTGACTGATGGAAAAAACTTAAGCTGACTCAAGAGAAACTGGTTCGTTGCAAGCAGTGTTTCTGGTTTCCCGCAGTCATACCATCCATCTACATCAAATACGCCTATCTCGACCCCCTTATCAATCATAATCTGGAGAGCATCGGTGAGCTGATATTCCCCCCTGGTCGTAGTTTTTTTCTCCATCATCTCATCCAGCGCTTCGGAGAGGAGATCAACATTTCTTATATAATATATCCCCACAACTGCCAGGTTAGATGTCGGGATTTCAGGTTTTTCTTTCAAGCGGACTATTTTATTGTTCTTAACTTCCGCAATTCCGAAGCGTCTTGGATCATGAACAACATGTGTTCCGATGGAGTTTTCGCCTGTGGCGATCACCTCATTCAAATCCGCATGATAAACGGTATCTCCCAGAATGATTAAAATCGGTTCGCCATCAAAATACGGAGCCGCCAGATGAATGGCATAACCGAGCCCCTTTAACTGCTCCTGTTCGACAAACCTGACCTTCAGGCTATAATTGCTATTCACATATTTCTTTATCATTTCCCCGAAAAAATTAATGATGATAATTACTTCCGAGACCTCAAGCTTGCTGACCTCATCGAGGATATGACCGAGGATAGGTTTTCCGGCGACCTGCAATAGCGATTTCGGAGTAGTATGAGTGTGTGGGCGAAGGCGTGAACCGATGCCCGCGGCGGGGATAATTACTTTCATAGAATTTTCATCCGTGACAATTCAAGAAAACGCCCTTGATTTTAACTCCTATTTTTCAATTCCCTCTTCAAGCGCTCGATTGCATCAATTGGGGTCGGATCACAGTCATTCAAAATCGCCAAATAGAAGCTACTAAAGTCCGCCAGCTGAATCAAGGAAAATATCCTCTCCAGTAATAATTCCCCTCTGCTCTGGATAATAAGCGTTTCTATCCCTCGTTCCTCAAGCATTTCACTGACAATATCCATCCGCTTCCGGATACTATCGTAATCATTCTGGTCACGAATTATCAACACAATCAGCTTATCTTCGTTGATCGCGAGCTTCTCAAAACCAACGAATTCGTTGTGATTCAATTCGGGAAATACGTTGCAGAATGCCAGCGACTTTGAATTTTCGCTCAATTGACCTTTGAACCTCAAAGAAACAGCATCGTAATGCTTTCTGGCGCTATATATGATGGGAATTCGATTATAAAGTTTTCTCGCTATGGATTTTGCAGGATTGCTCTTTTCATCGACACCGGGCAAGAACAAAGGTATCCGACCTTCAAGAAAATCAGCAACGTTTAGAAGCATGTTTTTCGATTCCGAGCAAATTCCAATTTTGGCTAACGCTATCAGAATCGGAAAGAATAGATAACCCAGAGCAGCTCGGGGCATAAAACCTTCAGGTATTTTTATGAGGGGTGTTCCGTCTTGTTGAGCTTTGAGACTAAGTTCACCGCCTGAGCTGATGACGATTATCTTCGCCTTTTTCCTCTTTCCCTCACTGTAGGCTGATAGGGTCTCCTCAGTACTGCCAGAATAACTGGCCACAATCACCAGCGAATTTTCATCAACAAATCCGGGCAAAGCATAATCTCGATGAACCATCATCGGTACCTTCAGGTCCTGCGACAGATAAGACCTCGCCAGATCTCCTCCGATCGCGGAGCCCCCCATACCAGCGACTACGATATTCAGGATCCTGCCGCTCAAAATTTGTGATGGTATGAACTCATATCCAACCGAAATTGCAGATCGGATCTGATCAGGGAACTGGATTAGCTTTGAAAACATATCATTCCCATCCAGTTTTTTAATCGCATCTAAATCGCCAAATTTCGCCATAAAGTAACCGACTCCGTTAGATCGGAGAACTCATTCCTTCAAATATTTCGGTCAGGAAGTTAGCCAGCAAATTCCTGACTTCTGAAGTTGACTCCATCTTTAAAGCTTGTTCCGACAGATGTTTTGCTTCTTCATAATTAACCTTCCTGATGATATTTTTGATTAATGGCAGAGAAGCATAAGGGGCGGACAGTGATGTGGCGCCAAATCCTATCAGCAAGGCGGCCGCCAGCGGATCGCCCGCCAGCTCTCCGCAAACGCTTACCGGGATGCAAGCCCTTTTTGCCGCATCAACGGTCATCGAAGTAAGTTTCAAGACCGCCGGATGAAAGCTCTGGAATAGGTCCTTAAGCATCTCATTTCCTCGATCAACTGCCAGTGTATATTGAGTCAGATCGTTGGTGCCAATAGAGAAAAAGTCCACATGTGATGCGATAACATCTGCGCTGAGCGCTGCTGACGGAACTTCAATCATCACGCCGAATTTGGTTAGGGCGTCAAAAGGTATTCCTTGATGCGATAATTCCTCCTGGACGTCCCGGAAAATCCTCAGCGCTATTTTTACTTCAGATAGGTCACAAACCATAGGTATCATAATCGAAACATTCCCATGCACAGTAGCCTTCAAAATGGCCCTGAGCTGGCTTTTGAAATATTCGGGAAGCGCTAGACTTATCCTAATCGCCCGCCATCCGAGAAATGGATTTTGCTCATAGGGCCTGCTCGTTTCATCAATGAACTTATCTCCGCCCAGGTCGAATGTTCTTATGGTCACCGGATTAGGAGCCATCTTTTTCACAATGGCACTGTAAACTCGATACTGCTGTTCTTCAGAAGGAAGACATCCATGAGTAAAATACATAAATTCGGATCGATAAAGCCCAATGCCCTCCGCCCCGACAGCGAGGGCCTTATCAACTTCCGAAATCAGCTCGATGTTGGCCAGCAACTCTACACGGTGACCATCAAGAGTCAAGGCGGGTTCATCTCTGGCTACTAAGAGCTGTTCGTGCTCACGTTTGAATTTCCTGCGCCGGTCGCGGTATAATTCATTAGTGACCCTGGTCGGACTCAGTATGATTTTTCCCTGATTGCCATCGAGGATAAGATCCATACCATCCTTCAGCAAGGAGTATTTCTCTTCGATGCCCAAGACAGCGGGAATATTGAGGGATTTTGCCAGGAGCGCCGTGTGCGAGGTTGCTCCTCCGGCGGCAGTGATTAACCCCAGCACTTTGCTCCCCGCCATCTGCGCAACTTCACCTGCACTTAACGACTTTGCAGCTATTATCGATGGCACCTCAACATCAATCGGGGACTGCTGCTTCATACCCCTCAGATTGCTCAAGACCCGAGACCTGATTCCTTTGATGTCAAAAACCCTCTGTCTTAAATAATCGCTGTCGGATGCCTCGAGGGAAGCGATTACCTTGCTGATGAGTCCATTATAAGCAAATTCGGCATTTAACCGATCTTTGCGAATGATGCTTTCCACCTCTTTGTGAAGTTCCACATCATTTACGCTCATAACGTGCGCCTCAAGAATCCCAGCCGCTTCGTCATCGATTTTCCCGCTTATATTCCTCTTGATCTTGGCAATTTCTGCAACCGATTCGTTCACCGCATCCCTGAATTTCTGGATTTCAGATTCTATTTCAGCTTGAGGGATAATCTCGCGCTTGATAATGATTTTATCCCTCCTTAAGACAAATAGCCTGCCGACGACTATTCCAGGCGCCCCGGCTATCCCAAGAATTACGGTTTCACTACCGCTGTTTATTTCTGAATTATTGTTCACCGAATCGTTCTACAAATAATTTGGATAAAGTTTCAATGGCTTGATTTTCATCTTCGCCGACCGCCCGCAAAGTAAGCCAACTTCCCTTTTCCGCGGCCAGCATCATCACACCCATAATAGATTTGCAATTCACTTCAATGCTGTCCTTGAGGGCAAGGATTTCAGAACTAAATTTTGTGGCCGTAGAGACCAGCATCGCCGCCGGACGCGCATGCAATCCCAATCTATTTAACACCTGTACTTTTCGTTCCTGCAATCTCAATCCCGCTTTGAAAATACTCAGACTCTGGCATAACGCTTTCCGGGAAGTGTACGGACATATCCGGATAACTCCATTTCAAGCAATAGCCCCAGTAGTTTGGGCATTGCCACAGATACGAGCGCCGCCAATCGATCGATTTGAACCCCATTCTCATCAAGATTCTGATAAATCAACTTTTGATCCCCGTCGAGACTTTCCATCTTCCTTTTTTCGGATTGCGAAATAGGCGGCGTCTTGAACTGAATCCGAAGCTCCTCCAGGATATCTGCAACTGAAGTTGTCATCTTAGCGCCGGATTTAATTAGCTTATTGGTGCCTTCACTTGATGCCGAATTCGCCGGGCCAGGTACCGCAAAGACTTCCCTCCCCTGGTCCAAAGCATGTCTGGCCGTCAACAAAGCGCCACTTTTCTGAGCAGCTTCAATGATTACCACTCCCGCAGAAATTCCGCTTATGATTCTGTTCCTTTTAGGAAAATTCCCTGCTTCCGGCGGTGTGCCCGGTTTGAATTCGGTAATGGCGCACCCGGATCGAATAATTTTTTCATAGAGCTGCTTATTCTCCGACGGATAAATTATATCAAGGCCGCATCCCATTACGGCTATGGTCTTGCCTCGATTTTCAATCGCAGTACTATGGGCAACAGAATCAATACCTCTGGCGAAGCCCGAAACAATGACCATACCGGCTGCGACCAATTCGGCGGTGATTCTTTCAGTCATTGACTTGCCATATGAAGAGGCTTTGCGGCTTCCTATTACGGCCACGGATGGGGCATTTGCCGACGGCATATCACCAGCGAAATATAATACTGGAGGCGGGTCATAGATTTCTCGGAGTTTTCCCGGATAATCCGCATCTTCCATGGTCACGATTTTGATTCCGGCGTTGGATAATTTAGCCAATATCTTCTGGACTTCAGCGCAGTCATACCCTCGTTTTATGGACTCAGCCATCTTCCTGGAGATGCGGCCCACCTCGGCCAATACTTCCACCTCCGCATTGAAAACATCGGAAACTCTTTTGAAATGCTTTAGCAGTCGGTTAAACCGCACTTCCCCAATTCCGGGAATGAGGCTCAAACCCAGAACATCAACGATATGCTTACCGTATGGATTGTCTTGAATGCTCGACTCGTTCACTTAATAGCTCAATTAATTGAGGCAATCCTTGTCCAGAGATGGCGGAAATTGGGTTTGGTGCGATACCATTTGATTCCAAGAATGCAACACCATGGAGGTCTTGGATGCCAGTATCAATCTTATTCAATGCCACCAGAAATGGCTTGCTTAAGAGACCGGGATTGTAGGATTTAAGCTCCTTCTGGAGCTGACGGAATGTATTCTCCACATCTTGGTTTACGATATCGATAAGATACAAAAGAACAGAGGTTCGTTCAATATGCTTGAGAAAATTTATTCCCAAGCCCTTGCCTTCGGAAGCGCCCTCCACCAGCCCCGGTATGTCCGCCATCACAAAGCTTCTGTAATCCCGATATTTTACAATTCCCAGTACAGGTGACAACGTAGTGAAAGGATAATCGGCAATCTTGGGCCTTGCCGATGAGATTCTGGATATTAAAGTAGATTTACCCGCGTTTGGCAATCCCACAATCCCGACATCAGCCAGCAACTTCAATTCCATCGAGATCTTTCTGCACTCTCCTTCTTTGCCAGGAGTAGCCTTCCGGGGAGCGCGGTTGACGGAAGACTTGAAATGATCGTTTCCCTTTCCGCCTCTTCCGCCAAATGCCGCAATTACACTTTGGCCCATTTGAGAGAGATCCGCTATGACTTCGCCGCTCGATAAATCCTTGATAATCGTGCCTACCGGAACTGGAATAATACAATCATCCCCGTGTCTGCCACTCCTCAACGAGCTTCCACCCCTTTCACCGTGCCCCCCATTAAATTCCCTCCTATAATTAAAGTCATGGAGAGTAGATATATTTTCATCGGCTCGAATAACGATATTTCCACCTTTTCCTCCATCTCCTCCATCAGGCCCGCCTTTGGGCACATATTTCTCGGTCCTGAAACTGACCAATCCATTACCCCCGTTGCCGCCAATTACTGTTATCTCGACATAATCAATAAACATGATAGATAGTCACAATAAATTTGAAATTATATCTTTTTGGGGGCCCCAAGTATTTTTCTAAGGCTGGTAGAAAGCATTCCAATCTCAATCCCACGATTCAGGATGCCATCGTAAGCCACTGAAATCCGGCCAGTCTCTTCAGATATTACAATCACAACGGAATCGCTTTCTTCGCTCAATCCGACCGCCGCTTTGTGGCGGGTTCCATAAGATTGATGAAAAACTGGATTTTGCGTCAGCGGCAATGTGCATCCCGCCGCGGCGATATAATTGGCTTGGATTATGATAGCGCCATCATGCAAAGGGGTATGAGGGGCGAAAATTGTCACAATCACTTCAGAGGAAATTTCAGCGCCCAGCTTTTTGCCGGTTTCGATCACATGATTCAAACCAACACTTCTTTCAAAGCATATCAGAGCGCCCCATTTCCGCGCAGAAAGTTGCTCCGCTGCTCTGCAAACTTCATCCAGGATATTCCTTGATTCCGTTTTGAATAGCTTTCTGAACATTCGGTTTTGCCCCATCTGCATTAATGCCCTTCTCAATTCCGGCTGGAACACTATCACCAACACAATAATACCAACAGTAGAAATGTTCGTAATCAACCACTTCAGCGCTTCAAACTGGAACCAAAATGCTATAAATGCGGTCAAGAATAGAAAGAGCAGGCCCATCAGGATCTGCAATGACTTAGTTCCACGCATCAAAGTCAGCAACTTATAGATGAAAAAACTTACAATAAGGATATCGATCAGATCGATAAATGTGAATTTGAGAAACGCTATGTGAAAAAATTCTATCATCATCAACGCCGATTCAGGGCGGTAATCATCTTCAAGGCAGCCAATGTTTCTTTTACATCATGAACCCGCAATATGTCAACACCATTTAGCGCCGAAAAGCAGGCGACCGCCAGGGAACCCGGCAATCGATCATTGACATCTGCTCCCGTCAGATCGCCAATGAATGATTTTCGTGAAGCACCAATTAACACCGGCTTATGAAGCTTCTTGAAAGCCCCAATTTCCTTAAGTAATTGCAGATTGCCTTCCACCGTCTTCCCGAATCCGATGCCCGGGTCGATGGCGATCATCAATGGATTTACTCCAGCTTGCTGGGCAACATCCACCCGTTCTGACAGAAACCCGGAAATCTCCTTAACAATGTCACTATAATGCGGATGGCTCTGCATATCTTTGGGGGTTCCCTTCATATGCATAAGGATTAAACCGACTTTGTTTCTCACAACTGTGCCGATCATCTCCGGATCGAAGCGGAGCGCAGAAATATCATTTACAATTTCAGCGCCGAGGGAAATCGCCTCACCAGCGACCCTTGACGAAGTAGTATCGACCGATATGATAATATCAGTTTCAGCTCTCAGCTTTTCAATTACTGGGCAAATCCGATCCATTTGCTCCTCTGGACCGACAGATTCTGAGCCAGGACGGGTCGATTGGCCTCCGACATCCAACATATCCGCTCCATCGATGGCCAATTGGATACCCAAAGCTACCGCTTTCTCTTGGTCAAGATACTTCCCTCCATCATAAAACGAATCGGGAGTGATATTCACTATGCCCATTATTAAGGGGAGGCCAATTTTCTTGAATAAACTTAGCTCACGCTTTGAATCGGTCTTAGCGTTTTTCAAAACAAAATCCATAGGCTTTCAAAAATCAGGGATGACGGTTGCTGTTAATCAGAAAGAGGGCTTCCTCACGAGTGGCTTCCCGGCGGAAGGCGCCGCGGATAGCCGAAGAGATAGTTCTCAGTCCGGGCTGATGCAAATTACGCATAGTTAAACAAAGCTGTTCAGCTTCCGTTATGACGAAAACCCCCAACGGCTTCAAAACTTCCATTATTACATCGGCAATCTCACCAGTGAGTTTCTCCTGGATTTGGGGCCTCCTCGCCAGACAATCCACCATCCGTACTAATGAGGAGAAGCCTGTAACACGATTAATCTTAGGAATATATGCAATGTGCACTTCGCCGAAAAAAGGCAACAGATGGTGTTCACACATGGAGTAGAATGAAATGCCTCTGGCGATTATCATTTCCTCCTGATTGGAGGCAGTGAATATTTTTATATATTGCCGTGGGTCCCGATAGATATTGCCGAAGAAATCTGCATAGAATTCGGCGACGCGCCGTGACGTTTCCCGCATCCGATCCCCATCAATCCCATCTCCCAGACCAGCAATTAATTCCTGGACACCCTTAACGATTCGCTCTTGATCAATCATCGGTCGGGTCGTTTAGGTGCACCGGTTCCAACGGATCTCCCTTCATAATGAGGTCGATCTGATGACCATCGAGAATTTCACGTTCAACCAAAGTGCGGGCCAATTTGTGCAGAGTATCGATATTATCCGAGAGAATGCGATTGGCCTTATTTTCAGATTCAAGTATTATTCTCCTCACTTCCTCATCTATGGCCTCGGCAGTCTTCTCGGAATAATCTCTCCTCTGACTGATCTCTCGTCCAAGAAATATCTGCTCTTCTCTCTTGCCAAAAGTGAGTGGTCCCAATCTCTCCGACATTCCCCATTCACAAACCATTTTTCTGACCAGCACCGTCGCGCGTTCGAGGTCATTGCCGGCACCCGTTGTATAGTGGTTGAATACTAATTTTTCCGCCACTCTGCCGCCAAGAGTATAAACGAGGCGGGTCTCTAAATATTCTTTGGAATGCGTGTGACGTTCGTCGAAGGGGAGATAATGCGTGGAACCCAATGATAATCCACGCGGGATGATGGTAACTTTATGCACCGGATCAGAACCCGGCATCAGCTTTGCAAGAAGCGCATGACCAGCCTCATGATAGGCAGTCGTTTTTTTCTCATCATCAGAAATCACGAGGCTCCGCCTTTCCACACCCATCATCACCTTATCCTTGGCATCCTCAAAATCGACCATCGTGACATTCTTGCGGCTGCGTCTGGCCGCTAACAATGCGGCCTCATTGACCATGTTCGCAATATCGGCGCCGGATAAGCCGGGTGTGCCTCGCGCCAAAACCGAGAGATTGACATCGTCCGCCATTACTATCTTCCTGGTATGCACTTTAAGAATCCCTTCTCTCCCCTTGATATCAGGGCTGTCAACCACTATCTGCCTGTCAAATCTGCCCGGCCGTAGAAGCGCCGGATCCAGCACATCGGGCCTATTGGTGGCCGCTATAAGAATTACTCCTTCATTGGATTCAAAACCATCCATTTCCACCAAAAGCTGGTTTAGAGTCTGCTCTCTTTCGTCATGACCGCCCCCAAGTCCCGCCCCACGGTGACGGCCCACAGCGTCAATCTCGTCGATAAATATAATGCATGGCGCATTTTTCTTTCCTTGATCAAACAAGTCCCTGACCCTGGATGCGCCCACGCCCACGAACATCTCCACAAAATCGGAACCAGACATACTGAAAAATGGAACTCCTGCTTCGCCAGCCACAGCTTTGGCCAACAATGTCTTCCCTGTCCCCGGCGAGCCCAACAACAATGCTCCTTTGGGGATTTTCCCACCTAATTTCTGATATTTCCCGGGATCCCGAAGGAAATCGATTATTTCCTGGAGTTCTTGCTTGGCTTCATCAGCCCCAGCGACATCCTCGAATGTAATTTTGGGTCGGTCTCCGGTTAGCAAACGAGCGCGCGATTTTCCAAAGGAGAAAATCCCCTTTGTGCCCCCGCCCTGCATCTGCCGCATCATAAATAACCAAAAAACAATTAACAGGAGCCATGGCAATGTGGAAAGCAATATGGAAGCCCAGTTGATGCTAACCGGCTCGGCACTTACGGTGATCCCTGATTCTCGAAGTTTGGTGACCAGCGCGGGATCATCGAATGGCAGATAAGTCTTAAATTTGGAATACGATGCCTTTCGGCCATTCACTAATTTACTAAATGGCTGTTTAAAGTCCCCCCTGAGATCCTTCTCTATGAAGGTAACTTTGTTGATATTACCTGATTCAACCTGCTGCATGAATTCGGTATAGTCAATCTGGACAATCTCCTCCTGGTTGCCATAATAAAACTGAACAAACAGGACCGAAAGCAGGATTATCACTACCCAAAATGCAAGGGTTCTGCTGGTTTTTTTCCATGGCATTTCTGGCCTGGGCTCGGGTCCGCTCTTGCCGGAACCGTCTTTGCGCTTGAGATTTAGACGAGGAGGCTTCTTGCCCGAGCGCTGTTCATCAACATTATTTATCTGATTATCATCTGGCATTTCATAACCTTGCTATATAAGGAAGATTTCGATAATACTGGTTATAATCCAATCCATAGCCAACAACAAATTGATCAGGAATCTCAAATCCGGAATACTTCACTGGCACATCGATTTTCCTACATTCTTGTTTGTTCAGCAGCACAACGAATTCCAAAGAAGCCGGGTTCCTGGTCTGAAGATTCTTCAAAATGTAATCAGTGGTCAGGCCAGTATCAATTATATCCTCAACAATTAAAACATGACGACCTTCGATATTGACGCTAAGATCCGAGACCAACCTTACAATGCCAGTGCTCGTTAATCCTCCATCATAACTGGCAACGGTAAGAAAATCAACTTGATGCTTTATTTTCAGAAGGCGGACCAGATCGGAAAGGAAAATGAAGCTTCCTTTCAAAACACCAACTAAAATCGGAATCTTATCATCATAATCGCAATCGATCTGTGCGGCCAATTGCAGGACACGCTCCCGAATTCTATCTTCATTTATTAAAACTTCACTCTGCATATTCAAGCCGTATCGCTAATTTAGTTTGAGGGACAATCTTAAACTCGTCCGAAGCCCTTATGCCAATGATCCACGCGATTTTTGATCCTATGGTCAACACCATCTGAGATTGCCTCAAAAATGAGGGGATCTGATTTTCAGCCAAAATATCCATCACCTTCTTATGGCCAGTCATACCGAGAGGCTTTATCCTATCGCCGGCAACCGCATTCCTGATAATAACCGGCCCTTTTACTTTACCAAAATCCATATAGGATATATTCTTCTCCGTTGTTCTTATTTCAGTCTCCGATGGAATCGAATCCAATAACGCACCCGATAATAAAAAACCTAAGCGGGGGTCGATATATTGGCCAGGAAGCTCAATTCTTTTTTTAAGACTCACTTCGGTCAAAGTTCCAAAAGTAATTTTATCGCCTATTATTTCAGCAATTGCTCCACCTCGGAATATTTTCTTCCCAAATCGTCTATCGCCGCAAAAGCCCAAGAAAAGCTCTACAGCCTGGTAATCAGGCGGATAATTGAATCCTGTTATTGTTTTAACAATCTCTCTAACAATATTTCTCCTAAGAGCAATAGGATACTCCCGGAAACACTCTAAATCAAGAATTATTTTTGACTTATCTCTATGAATCGTCAGATCTGCAATCGCTTTGAGGGTCTCTCCAATCATAAACCCATTTATCTCAGTAGATATTGACGACAATCTTAGCAGGGCTTTATCCACTTCGGGATTAAAGTTTCTTTTTAAGTAGGGCAGGAGACGAAGGCGGATCCGATTTCGGGTATATGCCACCTCTTTATTAGTGCGATCGATGACAAAAGGTGATTTTCTGGCAAGAATCCACTTTTTAATTTCGTCTTTCGAGGTATTCAGAAGCGGCCGGATTATAACACCTCGTGAAGGCTGAATGCCCTTTAGTCCAGCCACCCCGGCTCCGCGGATTATATTAAATAAGATGGTTTCAATGTTGTCATCACAATTATGCCCCACCGCGATCTTATTATAGTTATGATCGAAGGCAACTTGATGTAAGTAATCATATCTGCATTGCCGGGCGCCTTCCTCGAGGGTTAATCCCTTACTCTTTGCCAAGCGAGGGACATCAATTGTTTTCGAATGGAAGGGTATCCTTAGTTGTTTCGCAGCCTTTCGGACAAATTTCTGATCCTCCGACGCTTCCTTCCGAATCTTATGGTTCAAATGCGCCATACCCAAAGTGAGATTAAACTCATCCTTTAACTCGAATAGAATGTGAACCAGGGCCATGGAATCGGCGCCGCCTGAACAGGCTATGAGGACACGATCATTCTTTTCAAGGAGGGTTTTGGCGACAATAAACTCTCGGATCTTATTTACGAAATCCTCACTCACAATAAAAATATGTCGTCATGATGCCAATGGAGATTCGAAACAGCTATCACCTGTAACCCAGAGAAGCATCCCTTCGATTGCAGATTAGCTTGCTCCCAATCCAAATTTCTTTTCAAAATACCTTTCAAAGGCTTTAAATACTGCGGGGTCAAATGAACTGCCGTTTTCTTTCCGCATCAGCGCCAATGCATCTTCATAAGAAGAGGCCTTTCGGTAATCGCGATCTGAAGTCAACGCATCAAAAACATCAGCCACTGCCATTATGCGCGCCCCAAGGGGAATCGCACCATCATCAAGCCGTAACGGATAACCGCTACCGTTATATTTTTCATGATGAGCGCCGGCGATTGAAGGAACATCCCGATATTGCTTCGAGAAATGCATTTTGGATAAAATGGCAGTTGTTTTGGCGGCATGCGATTTCATCTCCTCAAACTCTTCCTCGGTAAGCCGGCCGGGTTTGGTGAGAACCTGATCTCTGATGGCTATTTTCCCGTAATCGTGCAGATAGGCCGCTATCCGGATAACCTCAATTTCATCACTATTCAATCCCACCTCTATGGCTATTCCGCAGGAATATTCGGCGACCCGGGCCGTATGGCCTGCAGTATAATGATGCTTGGCATCTATCGTCGCGGCCAGAACTTCAACCACCGAATAAAAAGTTCTCCTTAATTCGTCATACAAGAGTGCATTCTCCAGTGCGTTTCCAGCGAAACCCGACAATGCTCCCAGCATCTCCTCATCAGTAGAATCGAAGTCCTCCTGGCAACGATTAAGAACCTGAATCACTCCTATAATCTCACCGGATGTATTTATGATGGGCCCCGACAGCATATTCCTAGTGCAATAACCTGTCCTCTTGTCCACTTCCTGGTTGAAGCGGGGATCGGAATATGCATCAGCAGTGTTGATAATCAGTCCCGTTTTCACGACCGCGCCAGCGATTCCACTATAAATTGGAATCTCAATCTTCGATTCGCCCATGGCCACTTTTGTCCAAAGGGTCTTCCGCTCAGAATCAACCACATAGATAGAGCATCTCTCGGAATTAAGGAGCCCGGAAGTCCTGTCCGCAATCAAACCCAACAGCCGATCGATATCGATCACCGAATTGAAGGCCTGCCCTACTTCCAAGACAAGCTGCAACCTATCCTTGGAATCTCTCTTATCGGGATACGGCACTACCCATCCTTGTTCTGAGGTTCTCGCGGCAAAATCACCCGAACTGAAATTATGCGCTGCCCGGATATCTTTTCAACCACGAATTTTAGATTTCCTTTCTTGACCATCTGCCCTTCACTGGGCAGACTACCAACCTTGTCATAGATAAACCCGCCGACCGTCTCAAATTCCCCTTCCGGCAATCCGGCATCAATTTCGTCATTGAGTTCTTCTATGCTCAGATTGGCATCCACAATATATTGTCCCGGCTTCAATTCCTCTATTGCCTTGGCCTCATTATCATACTCATCTTCAATCTCCCCCACAATCTCTTCCAGGACATCCTCCAGAGTAACCATTCCAGCCGTCCCGCCATATTCATCAATTACTACTGCAAAATGGTTTTTGAATCGCTTCATATCACGAAGGAGCTCATCGAGTTTCTTCCCTTCGGGAACTACCAGCGGTTTTCTTGCAAGATTTTTTAATGTCACTTCACCATCAACAAGCTTTTCGCGGTTCAAATAGAGATCCTTTACGAAAATAATTCCTATTATATCGTCGATATCGTCCTCGACTAATGGCAATCGGGAATGTCCTGTTTCCACAACCATCTTGCGAATATCATCGTATGAATAATCCTCCTTAACAAATTTGATATCGATTCGTGGTACCATTATTTCCTGCACCCGCGTATCCCCCAATTCAAAAATCGAGGAAATCATTTCACGCTCATCTTCCTCCAGATCGATGCTTCCTTCAGTCGAAGCCCTCTCCAGAGTTTCAAGCATCTCCTCTTCAATGTTTTGTTGGGAAGATTCCGATTCGGGTCCGGAATCGATGAATTTATTTCTAATCAAGGCTATTAGGCGCTTAAAAAGCGTACTCATGACCGGCTTACCATTTCCAAATATGATTCCTGCCTGGCGTACATCTCAAGCTCCTCTTTCTTGTCAGTATGATCATACCCCAATAAATGCAGCAAACCATGTATTAGCAAACGCATAATTTCGATTTTGATTGGCGTCCGTCTATCTTTTGCCTGACGGCGAGCCTGAGCCAGGCAGATATAAATCTCGCCCAATAATTCATCGTCAAAATCAAATGAAAGCACATCGGTGATCCGGTTTTCGCCCCGATAGTCCCGGTTCAACTTCATTATGGCAGATTCATTCACAAAAACGAGGTTCACAAGAGAGCCGGCACGGTTTTCATTATTCAGAACGCGGTCGAATAAATCCAGGATGACCCGGCGGGAAAGGCGATAGCTCCTGTCAGTGTAGAAAATATTAATTCGGTTCTCCTCCTTCGGATTACCCATCAAATGTGCTCTTCCTTTTCCGGATACTTGATTCTATTATGGAATATGGCCGTGAGCACAAAAGCAAAGCTGTCCTCGATTTTATGAATATCACTAAATGTCAGATTCGAATCGTTCAATTGCCCCGATGAAAATTTGTCGTCTATGATTTTCCTTACAAGATTTCGTAATCGTGTTGGTTTGGGATCGTCAAGTGTTCTGGAGGCAGCCTCCACAGAATCAGCGATGGAGACGATTGCGGATTCCCGGAAATTCGGTTTCGGGCCAGGATATCTTAGTGCGGCCGCTTCACTTTCACTTGCCCCTTGATCCAGGGCTTTCTGGTGGAAATAGCTCATAATCGAGTCACCATGATGCTGCTCGATGAAATCGATTATGATTTGCGGAAGGCCGGCAAGTTTCGCCATCTCCCGTCCCTCTTTGACATGCGACTCCAGGATTAGCGCACTCATTGACGGAGATAACTTCTCATGCTTGTTTTGCGCTCCCATTTGATTCTCAACAAAATATTCGGCCTTCAAGGACTTGCCGATATCATGGTAGTAAGAGCCCACACGCGCCAACAGCGAATTTGCCTCAATCGATTTCGCCGCCTCCTCAGCCAATGTCCCTATTATAATTGAATGATGGTAGGTGCCGGGCGCTTCCAGAGACAATCTCTTGAGCAGGGGATGATTGAGGTCGGAAAGCTCCAGCAAAGTAATATCGGTCGTGATTTTGAAGATGGTCTCGAATAACGGTAGCAGAGCAATAACCAGCAAAGGCGATATAAAACCATTAAACGCCCCAAAAGCGCACTCCTTAATTATCTCCACTACCGACTTGAATTTCAGCGCCTCGACACAGTAGATCGCTATCATATAAGCGATGGCCGTGTAAAATATCGGCCTATAAAAATCATGGCGATGCCGCACCCTTCTGACGCTATATGCAGCGACTGTTCCAGCTATAATTGAGATGAAACTTATCGAGAAATCAAAATTGCGCACTATCCCTATCAAGAGTGAAATCACGATTGCCAGCAGAAGTCCAACTTCCACTTCGAACAGGACTGTCAAGAGCATGGCCGCCATCGTGACCGGTATCAAATATGCTGATAAATGCCATTGAAAATCTATGAAATATGTAAGCAAGGCCTCAAGCACAAAGACAACCGCAATCAATATCAATTTGCGCAAGGAATTGAAAATCTCCTGTTTGAAATACCTGATAAAGGCGGCAGTAAATGCCACCAAAAAGCCAATGAAAAAGAACCGGGACAATATGGGCAACCATTTCGCCATTCTTGACCCATCGGGCTGATTCCCGCCCTTCAAAGCGGCCAATGAATTCAGCTTCTCCAGATGAGCCGGCGTGACCCTTTCATGCTTTTGAATTATCAGCTCATCTTTAAGCACCATTCCCTTAAATGGACTAATTCCCCCCAGCGCAGATTGTTTCGCCTGCTCGGTCAATTTAAGGCTGAAAACGAGATTGGGCCTGATCAAGTACTGAAACGAAGCCATCGCGGCTTCCCTCATTTGCATATCTTTGAGAGCATCATTGATCCTGCTGTCTGCCAGCTGGAGCGATAGGGCAATATCCCCTACTTGATTTCTGGGGATTGTTATGTTTTGGCCATCCCTCACAATAACGGCCAGACGATTCCCGGCTAGGGGAACGCTATTGATGTCATCAATGATGCCAACATTAAGTAGTGAATCAGCCAGGTCGATGAGGACGGCCATGAATTCGGAGACAGCCTTCGGGTCGCCAAGAATTTTCACCTGCTCAAGACTGAGGCCAGAATATTTAACAGCGAGATTCTTAAGGGCCTCCGCTTTTGAATTTTGTCGGCCAAGTTTATTTAAATCGTCAAAAAACCTGCGGAATGAGACCCTGACCATTTCCGTTACTTCCTTGTCATATACAAGGTAAACCGGCAAATTATCCAGGACCTTCCTACGTTCCTGTTCCAATTCTGCCGGCGATTTGCCAATATAAAAATCATAAGGGGCGATTATATCCTCTGTTGCGACCGACCCTGATTTCGGTGCGTGAAGAGGCAGGAAGAATGATTCAACAGGGAATAAGAAAGTAAGGCCGGTAGTAAGGAAAACCGCCAAAATAAATTTGAATGCGTTGCTCCTAATAAAGCGCTTCAAATCAAAATGGCCATCGCCATTAATCTGAGCGCCATTGCCGACCTTGCGGATATGACGCCCCCCCTTCTTATTGATGAATCCGCGGAACATAGTATCAGTTCACTTTCTGGCGATCCTTCTTGGCTTCATGCTTCTCATAAGCCTTAATTATCTCCTGAACCAATCGATGTCTGACTACATCCTTCTCGTTCAGATAGATAAATTCGATCCCCTTTATTGAAGTAAGGATCCTTTTAGCATGCAACAAGCCGGATGCCTGTTTATTGGCAAGGTCAATCTGGGTTATATCTCCGGTGATGACCGCCTTAGAAAATTCGCCAAGACGCGTCAGGAGCATCTTCATCTGGGCAGAAGTGGTGTTCTGCGCCTCGTCCAAAATCACGAATGCGCTGTTCAGTGTCCTTCCTCTCATAAACGCTAATGGCGCTATTTCGATGATGCCGGTTTCCATCAGCTTTTTGATTTTGTCAGCCGCCATCATGTCATGCAAAGCATCGTAGAGGGGACGGAGATATGGATCGACTTTGGCGCGGATATCGCCGGGAAGGAAACCAAGCGATTCTCCAGCCTCGACAGCTGGCCTTACCAGTATGATTCGACTCACTATCTTGCGCTTAAAATACGACACGGCTTTGGCCACCGCCAGATAAGTCTTTCCCGTGCCCGCAGGACCTATTGAGAAAACAATATCATTTTTTTCTATTGCCTCTACATAACCTTTTTGGCCGATGGTTTTAGGACGGATTTCCTCTTTGGTGACCACGCTGGCCACAACGCCTTCGTTGCCAATATTCTCGTAGGGCTTTTGCTCGCCATCTTTGACTGAAGCAATCGCATAGTATAAATATCTTTCATTCAATTCGCCATTATCATTGATGTATCGACACAAATCCTCAATCACTGCCTGACCCATTTGCACATCAGATCTAACCCCTGCAATTTGGATCATGTCCCCGCGCGAGATAATTTTAACGCGGAATTCACGTTCAATGATGCTGATGAATGAGTGATTAAGGCCGACAAGTGCCCTTAGGTCGGTATTCCCAACCTCAACATTGGCAGTTACTATTTCACCGTTGCTGATATATCCTCCAGATTAATCCTTGATTATCTTTAGCCCCAATTCCTCTAACTGCCTGGGGTCGATTTCGGAGGGGGCTTCATCCATCAAAGACTGCGCCGCTGTGGTCTTTGGGAAGGCAATTACATCGCGGATAGAATCCGATCCGGTCATTAAAGCTACTATCCTATCCAATCCGGGCGCTATGCCAGCGTGGGGAGGGGCTCCATACTCAAGAGCTTTTAATAAAAATCCAAACATCCTTTCGGCCCGTTCGGAGGAAATTCCCATTATATTGAGCATCTTTTCTTGGATATCTCGCCGATGATTTCTTACTCCTCCTGAGGCTATTTCACTGCCGTTCAAAACAAGATCATACTGGTTAGCGCGAATCCTCGCCCACGGATGACTGCTGTCACCAAAGGGGATATCAGTGGTGAATCCCTCATCTAATAATTGTATGTCTTCAGAATATGGGGAGGTTACAATGTTATGCATTGCATCATAGCGTCTTTCATCTTTATTATACTCAAATAGCGGGAAGGAATGAACCCACAAAAAGGCCCATTTATTATCGCCTTTAAGCCTATACTTTGCGGCCAGAGCTCGACGAGTAGAGTCTAATATCGCGCACGTTTCCGCAAAGCTTCCAGCCGCTAAAAAACATATCTCTCCGACACACAAATTGAACTTGGCTCTGATGGCATCAAGTTCCACTTCGCTCAAGAATTTCGAGATCGATGAACGGTATCCTTCTTCAGTCAATCCTATGTATGCGAGACCCTTGGCCCCCGCTTTCCTAGCAACTTCCTCAACCTCGGAAATATCTTTTCTGGACATAGCGACCCCACCCCCAAGTTTCAGACCCCTGACCGTCCCTCCGGATTTCAGCGCCTCGGCGAAAACCCTGAATTGAGTTTTTGCCAGAATATCGTCGAGATCCCTGATTTCCATTCCGTAACGGACATCGGGCTTGTCGGAACCATAACGCTCCATAGCCTCCCTAAAGGACAATCGAGGAAATGGCAACGCGAGTTTCTCTCCAATGACTTTTTCAAAAACATAAGCCATCATCGCTTCGGTCACTTCCCAGACATCTTCCTGGGTCACAAAAGACATCTCCATATCAATCTGAGTGTGCTCCGGTTGCCGATCGCTTCGCAAATCCTCGTCGCGAAGGCATCGCGCCAATTGAAAATATTTATCGAATCCCGAAACCATCAAAATCTGCTTAAATAACTGTGGGGACTGCGGCAGTGCATAGAACCTGCCGGGATTGTTCCTCGATGGCACCACATAATCCCTTGCGCCTTCGGGCGTTGACCTGATTAGAAGCGGCGTCTCGATCTCCAAGAAGCCCTGAGAATCAAGGTACTCACGGATCGCCAGCGCAACTCTATGGCGCAGGATGATCTTATCTCTCAAGACCGGACGTCGTAAATCGAGATAACGATATTTCAATCTCAGGTCTTCGGCGGCATCAATTTGGTCTTCAACAAGAAATGGAGGGGTTAGAGATGGATTCAATACCTCAAAAGAGAGCGCAGTCATCTCAATTTCCCCGGTTGATAATTCCTTATTCCGCTGGCCCTCGGGTCGCTTCCCGACCACGCCGCTGACGGATACAACAAATTCGTAGCGTAACTTGCCAGCTTGCGCCATAAGCTCGGGAGACATTTGGCCGGGATTAAAAACTATTTGGGTAAGGCCATATCGATCGCGCAAATCAATAAAAATTAAACCGCCCAGGTCACGCCAAGAATGAACCCATCCATTCAAGACTACCCTCTTCCCTTCATCGGAAGCCCTCAATTCCCCACAAGTATGAGTTCTTTGAAATTCCTTAAAACTCTTCAATACTACCTCAAATCTTAGAGATATATTCTACTACACTATTGACGAGTCGTGGCGACGGTTCCTCCCACTGGACGCTGGAAACCATGTCCCTCACTAAGCAGACCCCTCTGGAGGCCTCATCCTCTCCCAATATTATTACCAGACGGGCATTTAGACGGTTCGCTTCCTTTAACTCAGATTTCAACGATCTTCCCAGCAAATCTACCTCGACACTGATTCCTTCGTCTCTAATCTTTTCGGCAATTATTGCCGCTTGGGTTAGATGAATTCCTTTGGGTGCGGCAAGAAAACAATCCAGCTTGATTAGGGATGAACTAATAACACTGTTCTGTTCCCAAGCCAGAAGCATCCTTTCCATCCCAGCCGCAAATCCGAAAGCCGGGGTGGATTTGCCACCAAGCTCTTCAACCAGCAAATCATAGCGGCCACCGCCGGACAGGGAGTCTTGGGAACCAATCTCTGAAGAGACGATTTCAAAAACCGTTCTCGTATAATAATCTAATCCCCTCACTAATCGGCTATTAATAGAATAGTCGATCTGATGCTTTTCCAAACCTTTCTTCACCAAATCGAAATGCTCTCGGCAACCTTCGCAAAGATAATCGAGCATAAGCGGGGCATCTCGCAACTCGATTTGACAGCTCTCATTCTTACAGTCGAAAACGCGAAGCGCATTTACTCGGTAACGTTCCTGGCAATCGCCGCATAATCTATCAAATCGCTTTTCCAAATAGCCAGTTAGATCCGAGCGATATTTCCCACGGCAATTGGAGTCCCCAATCGAATTTATCATTAATTTGGAATTATGGATGCCGATTTCCGAAAGAATCCTTAAATTCAATGAAATCCCTTCGACATCAGCCAGAGGGGAAGGAGCGCCCAGAATTTCGATTCCAAATTGATTAAATTGCCGCCTTCGTCCCTTTTGCGGTCTTTCCTGTCGGAACATAGGCCCGATATAATAAAGCTTGACGACTGGAGATTTGGACCCAAGGGAATGTTCTATATAAGCGCGCACGACCGATGCCGTGCCCTCAGGCCTCAGGGTGACGTTGCGTCCTCCCTTATCAACCAGAGTATACATCTCCTTTGAGACAATGTCGGTGGATGTGCCTATTCCCCGTGCGAATAGCTCCGAATATTCAAAAACCGGCATGATTATCTCCTGGTAATTGTACAGGGACATCACTTTTCGAATAATTGAGGTCAATTTCTGCCAAAGCAATGATTCCGGAGGCAAGATATCGTCTGTTCCCTTAATGCGCCTAATAGGTTCCATAACCTTCTAAATGGTAATAATCTCTTCCAAGAAATGTCAATATTTATCGATTGCTTTTCGAATCGCGGATTTCTTTCGAGCCTTACGCCAGATTGCCAGAATCCCTATCCACGAAAGCAATCCGGCGAAGTCGGCAAGAAAATCCCAAAAATCCATATCGCGATTAGGCACAAAATATTGATGGGTTTCATCGAGTGCCGCAAAAACAACCCCATAAATTAGCAATACTTTATAAATAGGAATCTTCCTGCCCCCCAGAGCTATCGTAAGGGCTTTATACCAGAGAATGGCAAATATGAAATACTCGATAAAATGAAGGACTTTGTCCCCCGGTTCAAAACCGATGTTCGGTGCCGTGAGTTGGGGAATTGAAGAAAGACAAACCACTAAAATGGCATACAACAATGCCGGGGCATACCACAAGAGCGCTTTTTTATCCTGTTTCAAAATCAAATCCTATGGGCATATTCGTGATGATAAAGGGCAGTATACTTTAAGATACATCAATCGAGCGTATGCTCACGATTTCATCAACAATTCGCCCAAACCGATAAACATCTAAGCAATAACCCACCCCGGAAATAAAGCGTAAGTAAGATATTCACATCCGGTTGTCAAGAAGAATGTTGATCCCTTGATTAAGTATCATTTCCGCCGAGGATTTTATTATCCCGGATAAAATGAGGATGTATAGAGGGAACGTTCACCCTCCAAGTCGGATATCTTAAGGGGAAGACTCCTAAATACCGCATTTGCCCGAGTCCATCCAAATATGAAAACCCTCTCCGGATTTGCCTATAACGTAGTCGATATTTATATTTCCAGCATAGGAAAGCTGTCGATAAAGCTCGGGGTCGATATAAGCCCTAACCCCGTTCGATTGCATACCCTCCAAGCTACTTACCTTCTCATCCAGAGACATCCCCAATTTGGGCCCGCCTCATCCAAACCCCTTAGAATATATTATGAGATTCTTGCCTTTACCCGGTTCCGAAACAAGGACTTTCTTGATCTCCTCACTCGCTTTATCAGTAATAATTATTATATTAGACTCCTTTTACTAATCCTATGATGCACAATGATTTTGAATTGATATGATAAAGAATTAGTATAACCCATCATTTGTTCCCGGCGACCTCAAATTCCCTCTTCTTGTTCGCGCAGATTCAGCAGAATCATAGGAGACTTCATTGTTTATCAAAACCTGATTTGACAGATTGCCCAGAAAATCTAACTCCAATGGAATTTCGGCTATATTCCGCATAAGGTTTCTCAGCGAGATATAATAAAGTGAAAAAAAATGCTTGACTTATTTGAGGTTTGTATATTTATTATACAGAGCAGCAGGCGTTCTTCCAAATAGATAGCATTTAACAATTCGCATCGCAATTTATGCTATAATGCGTTTCGATGTTCTTCTTATCAATTAACCGGATTTAAGTGATGCTATGTCGTCTTCAACAAATTTTGGCATGCTTTGAGAACTTTACGGATTTTGGGCATTTTCAGATTTCCTGGTTTCATTTTGCATCTTTCTGAGATATGAGTAACAATTTGGTTGTTCAACAATTCTCATTAATAGGAGGTGAATTCATCCCAAAAAACCATTTAGCCGTAAACCTATAACATTTAAGGAGTGTAACAATTATGAGAAAGGTTCTCGTATTCATTTTCGCCCTGGCTTTAATACCAGGGATAGCGTCTGCTATCGACCTCAGAGACGGCATCGCCGAAGTGATACCGGTTATTGCAGACTCTGGATCAACGCAGGATGCTTATGGCTATCGTTGGTATGACAACGATAACGGCGGTTCAGTTCCTTACAGTTGGAAAGAGCTTTCCGGCGGCGTCGGTGTCCCGGTTACCGGATTGGGCGATGACAATAATGCCGGATGGTTCCAGTTGGGCTTCGATTTCCCATACTATTGGTACACCGTAAATCGTCTGATGATCGGTTCCAATGGCTATGCTTCATTCTCTTCCAGAGCCAACTTTGCGCATCCATTCTCCAATATTCCGTATGCCGGCCAGCCCAACGACCTATTAGCGGTTTGCGCAGGCGACCTCGATTTCAGCCGTGGGAATCCGGAATGCTACTATTGGACCAATAATGCGGACAGCTTCATGGTCGAGTGGAAGAATGTCGGTGAATACGGCTATATCGATAGTCTCCATACTTTCGAGGTTGTACTTGACGCCACAGATAGTTCCATCACTTACTATTATGGTCCGCAACAGGGAAGATTCCTGGATTCGAACGGTGCGACCAGAGACGTTATCGGTATTGAAGACATCTCCGGCACAATAGGAATTCAGTACCTGCGTGACAACCTTCCGACAAGCAATATGTTCCATAACGGATTAGCATTGAGATTTCATCCGGCTCCAGACCCGAATTTCACCATGCATGATGTTGGAATCTGGGCAGTGTTCAATGATGAAAATGGAGCCGTTATTCAGAAGGTTAATAACTCCATGTCGGTCCAGACTCTAGTCAAGAATTATGGGACTGAAGATGAGGTGAATTTCAATGTCATCTGTACTATCACCAGCCCCAGCCTTGTCGTTGTCTATGCTGACACAGTAACCATCAGCCCGACTCTTCCCGCCGGCCAAACCAGGTGGGTAACCTTCACCCCCAATTTCACCCCTACTGCAATGGGACAGTATCGAGTTGACTGCAAAACGGCGTTGCTCGGCGATCAAGTGGCGGCGAACAATACCAAGAGAGGCGAATTACGCTCAGTAGATTGGACTCTCAATACTGCAGTTGACCTCCTTTATGATGATAATGTTGTTGATAATGGTCGTTCATGGACAGGGGATTTCTCGGGATTTGGCAATGAATTCACGCCTCCGACATACCCAATCAAGATTAACAATGTCCAGACAGACATTTACTCAGTAACAGCTCCGGGGAATCTCCATGTGTGGATAATGGATGATGATGGCACGGGCAATCCAGGCAATATACTTGCCGCCGATACCGTGATGGTGAGTGTGTCTGGCTGGACAACCGTTGATTTCTCTGCCCTCAATATCACCATCAATTCCGGCAAGGTCTTTGCGGTTGCAATTCACGAATTGCAGAACACTTTTGCCGTCGGTATGGATCAAACTTCAACTACTCCATTCAGCTTTAGAGGCTGGGAATATACTGGCGTTTTGGCTGGGGATCGTGACCGCGAAATCTCGGATATCATGATCCGTGTCAACGTTACTCCTCAGGAACAGCAGGTGGCATGCTGTGATGTTTCCATGATTCCGGATACTTCCCCAGTGATAGTTCCTCCGGGTGGATCGTTTGGCCTCACCGGCATCATTGCCAATCCTACATCGTCCCCGATTCAAACTGATGTCTGGGTCGGCGTGAAGTATCTAACCTATTTCTTCCAGCTCTGGTACTTCCCGAACATCCCACTAAACCCGGGTCAGTTCATTAGCGCTCATATGAATCAAGCGGTTCCGGGCTTTGCACCGTTGGGCACATATACCTATATCGCCTACTGCGGTGATCGGCCGACCCTAGTTAAGTGCGACTCATTCTCCTTCCCGTTCACTGTGGCTGGAGCCCGTGTCGAAGGCGGAGCTACCGAATGGACGCTTGAAGGCGGATGGAATGTCCCCGCGGATATTCCCAGTGAGTATGCACTCATTGGCAGCTATCCCAACCCGTTCAACGCCACCGCAACGATCACTTATGAGACTCCAGTTGCCGGCAATGTGAGCCTCGATATTTACAATTTGCTGGGACAGAAAGTGGCCACTTTAGTTAACGGTAATAACCAAGCCGGCCAGCATAATGTCATCTGGGATGCTTCCAGCTATTCCTCCGGCGTTTACTTCTACAAATTGTCTGCAGGTGATCAGGTATTCACCAAGCGGATGACATTGCTGAAGTAAGCAACTATTACCTTTCGCATTCTAACGGGTTGGGATCATCCCAACCCGTTTTTTATTCTGGTGCGGCAATAATTTAAGGCTTAATTCGTTTCCAATTGATTGATTTGCCTGGTCGTTTGACATCAATTCTCAATATGCCGGGTACATTAATAGGAAATCATCATCCGAGATATTGTGAAAAATTTCTCTTGACATTAAGAAAATAGAACCGATATTAAGTGTGGATAGCACTAACTTATTGTGCCAAAAGGCATTAATGTGTATCAAGTCGGTAGGAATTTATCGAAATTGCAGTATAATCTGATTTCTAAGTCATCACCATCGATTAGGGTACAGCTATGAATATATCACGCAGAGATCTCATTAAAATGGCAGGTGTTGCCGGTGGCATTCTTATTGGCGGCGATGCGAAAGCAGAAAACGCCAGTTTCCCCCCAAGCACGGATGATGCTCCTGGTGTTCTGATGGATACCACAATATGTATAGGATGCAGAAAGTGCGAATGGAACTGTAATCAGGCCAATAAGCTTTCGCTTGAAGAAATGAGCGTTTTTGAGGATAAATCGGTTTTCAAGACCCATCGTAGGCCCACAGAAAAAGCATTTACCACCATCAATGTTTTTGAGAACCCGGAGAATACGGAGAAACCCTTTTATATTAAAATCCAATGCATGCATTGTATCAAACCAGCCTGTGTATCAGCTTGTATTGTTGGCGCGCTTCAAAAAAGCAAAGAGGGCCCTGTCACCTATGATGCCGCAAAATGTATGGGATGCCGCTACTGTATGGTGGCTTGCCCGTTTCAAATCCCGGCATACGAATATTCTGATGCTTTTTCACCGGAGGTTCGCAAATGCGGCTTCTGCTTCGATCGCATCACAAAAGAAGGGAAAAAGCCGGCTTGCGTCGAGATTTGCCCCAATGAGGCCTTGACCTTTGGGAAGCGGAAAGAATTAGTTGAACTTGCTTACAGTAAGATCCACCAGAATCCAGTCCGTTATTTCCACCACCTCTATGGTGAACATGAAGCTGGAGGAACAAGCTGGATGTATCTGTCGGCTCTTGATTTCGCCAAGACCGAATTGCCATCGCTTGATTCCAAACCGATCCCGGAATTTACTGAGAAAATACAGCATGGAATATTTAAAGCTTTCATCCCGCCAATCGCCTTATACGGATTACTTGGGTTGATAATGTATTCGTTCCGTGCTAGCGATGATAAAGAGGGAGAGCGTAACGATGTCTGATAGTCTTCCTCAGCCGATAAAGATGCCCTTTCTGACAAGGGGCACCAAATTCCTGCTTGCAATCGCCGGGATTGGCGTTTCAGTTTACATTTATCGTCTAATCGCCGGACTAGGCTCAGTTACCAACCTCGACAATCAGTATCCTTGGGGGTTATGGATTGCGGTTGATGTTGCGACAGGGGTAGCCTTGGCGGCTGGCGGTTTTACAACGGCGGCCCTGGTTCATATTTTCCATAAGGAGAAATATCACGCAGTCGTTCGGCCGGCCTTATTGACCGCGATGCTTGGATACACTTTTGTAGTCATTGGCTTACTGGCGGATTTGGGCCGATATTACAATGTCTGGCATCCAATTCTTCCCAGCATGTGGCAGGGAAATTCGGTTTTATTCGAAGTCGGGATTTGCGTAACCATTTATCTGAGCGTCCTATATATCGAATTCGTCCCGCTTGCGGTAGAAAGATTCAAGGGCAGAGTGAATCTCCCAGCTCCGCTTGCATTCTTAGATGGATTCATTGAATGGGTTCTTGGCATAATGGAAAAAACTTTATGTAGATTCATGTCCATCTTCATCATTGCTGGAGTGGTTCTCTCCTGCTTGCATCAATCCTCGCTGGGCACGCTGATGGTAATAGCGCCGACCAAAGTGCATCAACTTTGGTACACGCCTGCTTTGCCGGCATTGTTTCTATTGTCTGCGATTGCAGTCGGCTTTCCAATGGTGATTTTTGAATCTTTACTGGCATCCCGTTCTTTCAGGCTCAAACCGGAATCTGGTATTCTTATCGGATTAGGAAGATACGTACCCGTTTTTCTTGGCCTCTACTTGACAGCAAAAATCGTGGATCTGACCCTGCGGGAAGCCTGGCCCAACTTGCTAACCGGCTCGACGGAGTCTTTGATGTTTATAATTGAAATGGGTGTGGGCGTAGTTATTCCGATGATAATTTTTTCCGTAGGAAAATTGAGAAATTCCCTCAATTGGTTATTTGCGGCGGCAAGCATGGTGATCCTGGGAGTCGCCATTAATAGAATTAATGTTTTCCTGGTATCCTATACTCCCCTTTACGCTGAGAAACGATATTTCCCGTCCATATTTGAAATCTCACTGACTATAGGTTTGATTGCCATTTTGATTTTGGTCTATCGCGCCTTGGCCATGATTTTCCCCATAATAACAATCCCGGAAGTTAAAAAGATACAGGAATTAGAGGAAAGGGCTGTGAAATGCTGAGATCCGATACGAACGCCATAATTTTTGCCATATTATCGGGCGCTTTCATCCTCTTCAATCTCGGATATGCTGAAGAGCGCCGGGAAGGAAAGATTCCCAAATTAAATTGCAAGGAATGCCATGCGTGCGAAAGTCCGGCATTGGAGGAGCCCTGCCTAAAGGCATGCCCAAGGCTTTTTCAGGCTCGTTCATCAAAGGAACATGGCGAAAAAGAAGCGCCGAATTCGGTATTGCTTGACCAGCTTGTCAACGAATATGGCGCGGTACATTTCGACCATCGGAATCACGCCAAGATGACTACGATGAATGGAGGATGCGGCACATGCCATCATTATAGTCCCGAGGGTCACATTTTACCTTGTAACGAATGTCATAAAAGCGGCGAGACTGACGGCACCAACCTTCGGCAACCAAGTCTCAAAGGTGCCTATCATCGACAATGCCTTTCATGTCACCGAGAATGGAGCCATGACACGGAGTGCAGAATCTGCCACCTGCCGATTAAAGGAGCGAACCTTGGCGAAGCCGAATCTGATAAGACCGATATCATCGGCCGTCCACATCCTCGAATCACCATTCCAGGGATAAAAGTCTATTATACGCCTTACGAAAAGGGCCCTATTGTTACATTTTACCATGAAAATCATATCGAATTGTTTGGCCTTAGGTGTGTTGATTGCCACAAACAGGAGAGCTGCAGTCACTGCCATGATCTTCAAAAACAGGCTACGACCCACAAATCGCAGGAGGAAATCCATGCTATTTGTTCTGGTTGTCATAAGAACAGCAGTTGCGGAACGTGCCATGATACTGTGCAGAAACCGGCATTCACGCACGCCGCTACCGGATGGCCGCTAAACGTCTATCACCAACGGCTGGAGTGTCGGGCGTGCCATCCGACTGGAAAAAGAATCTCAAAACTCAGCCGAGACTGTATTGCTTGCCATGAAGGTTGGAATCTGGCTACATTCAAACACGCCGTGACCCGACTTCAGCTTGATGAAATCCATTCCGGAATAGATTGTGCCGACTGCCACCTGAACCGTGAATATGAAAAAAAGGCGCAGTGCGGAGGCTGTCACGATGATAATCGTACACCAAAATCAAACCCGCCGGGATCATATTTGGACATAAAGAGATAATTGTGATGCCATAGTCCAGACTTCGGGAAATTGCAAATTTATCGGCGGCTGAAGAATCTTCTTGATTGATTCAGGGTTATTTATTATATATGGGCGAGGAGGAAAACCGTTATAGAGAAGGTTCAAATCGGAATGAGATTCAGGATTTGCATTTTATCAAGTATCTTCTTAATTCCAGCCCTATTATTATCCTGCAACGAAAAGAAGTACCCTACAGCCCCACCTTCCCCGGGGAGGGTGACGCTTTATAATGATAGTGGAATCACCATCATTATTGAGAAGTACATCCAACAGAGAGGCGACCAGGAAGTTTCCAGGATAGTCAATGGCCATCTTTTTCAAGGGGGAAGCTACAAATTCACCAATATCATCGACGGCAATAATTCCTTGGTTTTCGATGGGGGCGATAAGGTGAATGTTTTGTATAAATCGCAGGGTAGCGACTCTCCTTTTTCCGGGTCGTGGACCGTGGAGGTCAATGGCAATATTTCTGGCAAGCTTAATCGGAGCGGCGGCGTCGGGGGCCAGTAAAGAAGGAACCGGAATTAATAAGAAGACCAACTCCAATTATTCACGTACACTGTATCTCAAATTAAAATAAGCTTCGCTCTAATTCGGGGCAAAGACCAGACGACATTACTGATATACCTTTTCTGCCGATCACATCGTCAATTGGATTAATTGTTCTTGTTGGAATGAATTTGGAGTTTCAAACGGATCATTAACGGGAGATTATATTGAAAAGCATCATACTGACTTTCGGGGCTGTACTATTTCTTCTCTTTATATCAAACTTGATGTGTGGTCACGATAGCTTCCGATCAGCCGATCCGGATTTGAATGTTGATGACTTGGTTTTCATTCATCATTCGGTAGGGCAAAATTGGCTCGAACATAGCCTTAATACCGCTCTTATCTCCAAGGATTATATCGAGAATCGAAATGGTATTACCTATGGCACAACAATTCAGCCTAATGGCGGCCGACCGGCATCTCTCGGGGAAATCACCGGCGATTATACTGATATGCAGCACTGGATATTCTGGTTTAATGATTACCTCGATGGAATAAAAATCCACAATTGCATCAATGGGATTAACCGGATCATAATGTTTAAAAGCTGCTACCCAAATAACAATATAACCGCAGATGGAATTGAACCGGGTAATCCCTTTAGTTCAACCAGGACCATCGCCAATTACAAATCTATCTTTCGACACTCTGAAGGTCCGGGGAATCTATACAATCAAGGAGGATTCTCCTATCAACCATTGGAAGATATCTTCGCGCAGAATCCAGAAAACTTGTTCATAGTGATTATATCTCCCCCGCGCCATTATGCTCCGATAGATGCCACCAATGATGCGGAAGCCCATCGCGCAAGGCTTTTTGCTAGCTGGCTGAAATCAGAATGGCTGAGTAATTACAACATTGCGAATCCAAGCCTGAATAACGTGGCGGTTTTTGATATGTTTGATGCGCTTTCCTATGCTGACGACCATCCGGAGCATCCCAACCGCCTCAAGAGCGAATACGGAGGAGAAAGCGGGGATTCGCACCCGAACGGGAATGCCAATGCTTACTTGACCCAGATATTTGCCAGCAACGTCTCCAACCTTATTGATGCCGCCTGGGCGGCATTCAATGAAGGGGAATCCGGGATTAAAGATCCATCAGCTCAGCCCCTGCCATCAGACTTATTCATATATCCTAATTTCCCGAATCCATTCAATCCCGTCACATCCATCAGATTCAACCTCCAGAGGGCCAGTCAGGCAAAATTGGAGATATTGAATATTCGAGGTGAGTGTCTTCAAATACTCTTAGATGAGTATCTCGCCTGCGGTGAGCATCACATTTCGTGGAATGCGAGCCAATATGCCAGCGGCCTATATTTTCTCAAACTCACTGCCGGAAGCAGGGCGATTACCAGGAAAATCACTCTCCTTAAATAATAACTCTTCATCAGCAATTTGATTTTTATTATTTTATTTTTATGTCTCCGGAGGCGGCAGCCGCGGCGGCAATGATTTCGGCTGGCGGCACTTGATTGATTTTGCCGCAACGAGGGCATTTGACGTTGGGTTCCTTGAATTCGGGCGGCACTTTCATCTTCAATCCGCATGCGCAGGAGATAAATGCGTATTTATTGAGAGTTGCCATTAAGTCGCCAAGATTGCGTTTCTGTTTCTTTGCATCAACTCCCGCCTCCGATAATCCCGCGCCTCGAATATCGATTCGCTCTTTGTCGTTCAAACCGGATGATGGTATTATCGCTGATAGTTTACCACGAACCTTAGAAAAAGCGTCCTGATAATCGATATAGTTTGCGCCATGAACCATATTCCGCAGAATCCTAATCCTCTCCTCCGTCGGCGGATGAGTACTGGACCAGGAAGAAAGCTTGTTGTGAATGGTAACGAATGGATTGACGATATACATCGGCGCGGTCGCTTTATTGGCAGATTGCATCTCCACATTGGAGTTCGAGATTTTTTCCAGGGCGGAGGCCAAGCCTTCTGGATAGCGCGTTAAGCGGGCCGATGTCGCATCGGCAAGGTATTCACGCCTTCGAGAAAGAGCGAAATACAAAAGTTGCGCCATTATCGGGGCCAAGATAGCAAATACAACGGCCACGACCATAAGGATCAATTGAAGTTGGCCGCCTCCTTCATTTGAACGGCTTCTATATCGGCGTGAGGACTGGGACGAGAAAAATAGACTTCGTAGAAAAATTTGGGAGATCAGCACGATTGCACCCAGCATCACTCCCGCCATAGTAACAAACATCACATCGCGGTTGGTAATATGTCCCACTTCATGGGCGATCACTCCCTGCAGCTCATCACGATTTAACCTGGAAAGCAACCCTGCGGTAACGGCCACTGCACATTTATCTGGATTACGGCCAGTAGCGAAAGCATTGGGGGCTTCCTCATCTATGATATATACTTTGGGCATCTTGGGCAGATTCGATGCAATTTTCATCTCTTCCACCACATTGAATAGCTGGGGATGAACCTCACGGGACACTTCCTTGGCGCGGCTGGCCATAAGCAGGAGCGAATCGCCGGAGTAATAGCTTAGCAAAGCCAAGAAAATCCATATAATGAAGGCGACAGCCATCCCCCCGAATCCGCCATTAGGCAAATAGGCCTCTCCAATAAGGTATCCTAGTAACAAGAGCACAGTCCCCATCAAGGAGACGAGGATAAACGATTTACGCTTATTGGCGCGGATCAATTCCCACATATTTTATTAAAAACTGACCTTGGGAACCTGACGCTCGCCCTTGTCTTCAATTTCGAAAAATTCACGTTTTAGGAAATTGAACATCCCGGCCAGGATGTTCGAGGGGAACATTTGAATCTTATTGTTATAGAACAGCACTTGATCATTATATCCTTGACGTGAAAATGAGATTTTATTCTCGGTGGAAGTAAGTTCTTCCTGTAGCGCCAAGAAATTTTGATTCGCCTTCAAATCAGGGTAGTTTTCAACCACCAACAGGAATTTGCTAAGGGCTCCCGAAAGCTCAGCCTCTGCCGCTGATTTTTCGCCCACTGTTCCAGCGCCCATAGCTTTGGCTCGGGCATTGGTTATGCTTTCGAAAGTTTCCCGCTCATGTTTCATATAACCGCGAGTTGTCTCGACCAGGTTGGGGATCAAGTCGTGACGCCTCTTAAGCTGAACATCAATTTGGGACCAAGCGTTATCCACCTGATTGCGTAATCGGATTAATGCATTATACATCCCGATCACGATGAAGGCGAAAATTACTATAATCGCCAAAAGAACTAAAATTGCGACCATTCATCCTCCTTATTTTACAATGCTATTTTTGAATATCTCTTTGATGAAATCAAGCGTATCTGAGTTTTCTCCAAAGTGGCCATCATTCACGATGTCATAGAGCTCCCCTTTATCGAACCACAAGCCGTCGCCGGAGGCGCATTTATCGATAACGATTTTCCGCTCAGGGCCGCAGAGAACTTTGACCATTTTCGACCGACAAATCGGGCACTTCACTTTTTTCTCGGCGATGGTCGAATCGACGGCGAATGAATTCAACATCGAGGAAGCCTTCTCCAAATTGCCGAGCAATAGTTCCAGTTCGCCAGAATCGAGCCATATTCCGCCGCAAAAGGCACAGTGATCTATCTCCACTTGATTCAGCTCAAGAACGATCATCGGCTTCTTACAGGCAGGACATTTCATATTTTATTCCTTTGATTCCCTTCCATTTCTAGTATTAAACGCAATACTATGCCATCTTGTTGCATTTCGCAATTCAAATTGCACCTAATTGCCGATTCTTTGGCTACGACTCAGAGGAGGAATAATATCGCTACACCAGCCACGGCGATGAATGTGCCGATAACTGCTCGAATACTGATTTCTTCCTTATAGATCCAGTGCGACAATGGCAAGAGCAAGATTGGCGTTACCGACATCAAGGTTGAGGCAATACCGATCTTGGCGTGACTAATGGCAATTAGGGAAAGCCATACACCAATGAAAGGTCCAAACATAGCGCCGCCAAATAGATATGCAGTCGCCTTGACATCCCTTAATTTCCGAATAGTCGATACGACTCTTCCAGATAGCAAATTCATTGTCCACATCAGGATAGTGGCGGTTAACATCCTGATGAGATTGGCAGATAAAGCCGGCAGGTTGCCTTCCATTCCAATTCGAGAAGCTATCAAGCCAAAGGCTTGACCAGCCGCGCCACCGATGCACAACAAGAGGCCGAAAATCAGTGGCTTGCCCCGCAATCGAACTCCCCCTCCGCCTTCACCTTTCTCCATTATTACCCATGAAATGCCGCCGATAGTTATCAACGAGGCCAATATTTCATATATGGAGAGAGTTTCTTTGAAAAGGAAAAATGCCGTGATGGCGCCAATAATTGGCACCAGTGACATCAGCAACATCGACAGACGGGTCCCCATCACCACAAATGCTTTGAACAGAAGACTATCTCCGATAACCAGACCGATAATCGCTGATATTCCCAACCATAACCAATTGTGAAATGCGGCTTGAGCTGGAATGATTTGCCCGAAGATAGCCAAATGAGTCAGGGTTAGCAGTAATAAAGCAACGGCCAAGCGCACCGTATTGACCACCAATGCCCCGACCCTCGAACTGCTGATTGTAAAAAATATCGAGGTAAATGCCCAACAGATTGCTGTTGCTAAAGCGGCAAATTCACCGAAATGATGATCCAACCTTGACCTTTAGTTTGCGAGGGTTGAAATTTGAGAATCCGCAAAGGAGATCTTTGCCGTTTGCTTCCTATTGTCGATTCCCTAAAACTAATGCGGTCAATATCAAACAACAATAATTGAAATCAATGCCGGAGACCGGAATCGAACCGGTACGGTGATTACTCACCGAGGGATTTTAAGTCCCTTGCGTCTGCCAGTTCCGCCACTCCGGCATAATTAATCATCTTTTTGAAACCGGCGTCGAAAAGTAAATCTTCTGGAAACAATTGGCAATAAAAAAAGGCGGCTTCCGGATTCGAACCGGAGTATAGAGGTTTTGCAGACCTCTGCCTTACCACTTGGCTAAGCCGCCCAACTCCTGCCCGAATCTAAAATATAGGATTCAGCCTAAATCTAAACGGGCTTTCCAATATTCTTCGGACAAATATGCATAATATGAATCTAATCCACCAAGTCAAGATATTTTTTCTGGGCAGGTTCGACCAAGATATTGCGTATAAATTATATTGAAAATAAAACTCTTTCTACTTAACTTCAATCTTGATCTAACGATAGACGCTATGGCATCTATTGTTTAATGTAATTATGAGAGGATTCAGATGATTGATTATGATGTGGTCATAATCGGCGCCGGTCCCGGCGGGTTAACCGCCGGCCTATATTGCTCCCGAGCCGAATTGAAGACTATCTGCCTGGAAAAACTAACTCCCGGAGGCCAGATTGCCAATACCGAGAGAATCGATGATTATCCAGGTTTCCTGTCCATCGGGGGCTCCGAGCTTGCCGCCAAAATGCTGGAGCATTCCCGGAAATTCGGGATGGAATTAGCTATGGAGGAAGTAAATTCAATAGCCCTCGATGGGCGCTACAAGGTAGTCTCTACAGACCAGAATCGATATCGATGCAAAGCGGTAATCGCCTGCACCGGCGGTACTCCGAGGTTCCTTGATGTGCCTGGGGAAAAGGAGCTTTACGGACGCGGGGTTTCATATTGCGCAATTTGCGATGCCGCATTTTTCAAGGGCGAAATAATCGCTGTTGTCGGCGGAGGAGATGCGGCGGTCGAAGAAGGGACTTTTCTGACAAAATTCGGGCGCAAAGTTTATATTATCCACCGTCGGGATAAGCTTCGCGCCGCCAAGATTATCCAGGAACACGCCTTCAAGAACGATAAAATCGAATTCATCTGGGATTCTGTTGTGACCAAGGTCAATGGGCAAGATAAGGTCGAATCGATTTCCCTCAAGAACAGTAAAACCGACTCGGAATCGACTCTGGAGGTCGGCGCGGTTTTCCCCTTCGTTGGCTTCACCCCAAATTCAGGCATTTTCAGCAGCCTGGTGGAGACCGATGAAGGCGGGTATGTCCTTACTGATTTTAAAATGGAAACCAGTGTCCCCGGAATATATGCAGTTGGCGATGTCCGCAAGCAATTATGCAAGCAGATAACCAACGCTGTCGGAGATGGAACCACCGCGGCGGTAGCGGCAGGCAAGTATATCGAAGAGCATTTTGCCTGAAATAAATAACATTTTCCATACATGAACTCCATTCCAGTCAAACGCCCTGATTGGCTGAAAGTGAAAGCTTTTCGTGGTGAAGGATACGGATCGATCAGGAAGCTCCTTCGCGAAAAGGGATTGCATACTGTTTGCCAGGAGGCATTATGCCCAAATATCGGGGAGTGTTTTGGAAATGGAACGGCGACATTTCTGATTCTCGGCGATAGCTGCACTCGAAACTGCACTTTTTGTAATGTCTCCTCTACCGCACCCTGCGGTCTTGACATTGACGAACCGCAGAGGGTGGCTGAGGCAGTGCAGGCGATGGGTCTGGATTATGTGGTTATAACTTCGGTAACCCGCGATGACCTTGCAGACGGTGGCGCATCCATCTATGCAAAGACAATTAAGTCGATAAAAAGCGCTCGACCACATTGCAAGGTTGAGGTCTTGATACCGGATTTTCAGGGTGATTATGAGTGTCTGAAGATTGTGCTTGATGCCGGACCTGATGTGCTGAATCATAATCTCGAAACTATCAAGCGGCTTTATCTTGAAGTCCGACCTCAATCCGACTATTTTCGTTCGCTGGAATTGTTGGAGAAGGCTTCAAAATATCTTACAAAGATCCCCACAAAATCGGGATTGATGGTCGGTCTGGGTGAAACATTAGAGGAATTGAAGGTAGCCCTTCGAGACCTTCGTGAGCATGGTTGCAGATTCCTGACGGTGGGGCAATACCTTGCTCCATCGAAACAACACCATCCGGTGATACGATATTATCATCCCGATGAATTCAAGGAGATTGAAGACTATGCCCGTTCGATAGGTTTCGAGAATGCATTTTGCGCACCGCTGGTCAGAAGCTCTTATCACGCAGGAGAACGGGCTCAGCGATGAATCTCAATCAACTCATAGACACTCTACACAACTCGGAGCAGTTCAAATCCAAACTCACATTTTGGAAAACCATTTCTTCAAGGGAAGCTAGATACGAGGAATTCCCTTCCTCTATCGATGACCGATTGAGGGGCACCCTGAGTCAACAGGGAATCAAGAAACTATATACCCATCAACGGAAAGCGATTGATAGTTTTCATTCAGGCAAAAATCCGGTTGTGGTTACCCCGACCGCATCGGGCAAAACTCTGTGCTATAACTTGCCGGTTATCGATACCATAATCAAGAATCCGGAGGCGCGAGCCCTTTATCTTTTCCCAACCAAAGCTTTGTCTCAGGATCAGCTATCAGGATTGATGGACGTAATAGATAATTTGGGCATCGACCTTAAAACCTATACTTACGATGGCGATACCCCAGCTTCCGCACGGAAAGCAGTTCGATCCGCCGGAAATATCATCATTACCAATCCCGATATGTTGCATTCGGGAATAATGCCGCATCACCCCCGATGGATTAGATTATTCGAGAATCTTAAAGTTGTGGTTATTGATGAGATACACCACTATCGCGGCGTCTTCGGAAGTCATCTTGCCAATGTCATTCGACGATTGCGGCGAATCTGCGAGTTTTATGGAAGTCATCCCCAATTCATTTGTTGTTCCGCCACCATCGCCAATCCTTTGGAGCTTGCCGAAAAAATCTGTGGAGCAAAATGCGAACTGATTGACGACAATGGCGCTCCATCAGGAGAAAAACATTTCCTCCTCTATAATCCGCCCATCGTGAATAGACAACTGGGCATCAGGCGAAGCTCCCTGTTCGAGGCACGGGATGTCGCCAGGATGCTTTTGGGAAATGATATTCAGACCATAGTCTTCGCCAGGTCTCGCTTACGGGTAGAAGTGTTGACCACTTATTTGAAACAGGTGGCCCAGGAATTGAAAATCAATCAGGATGCGATTTGCGGTTATCGAGGCGGTTACCTACCAAATGAACGAAGGGAAATCGAGCGGGGCTTAAGAAATGGCCGGATCCGCTGCGTAGTATCCACCAACGCGCTGGAATTGGGAATCGATATCGGGCCACTGCAGGCATCGATTATGGTCGGTTATCCCGGCAATATCGCCTCCAGTTGGCAACAGGCGGGGCGGGCTGGACGTTCCACGGAAACCTCCCTGGCGATTATGGTTGCAAGCAGTTCGCCTCTGAATCAATTTATGATCGAACACCCGGATTATTTTTTCGCAACATCTCCTGAATCCGGAATTATTGATCCGGAAAACCTGATGATAAAATCCTCGCATCTAAAATGCGCCGCTTTCGAATTGCCATTCTCCTATGATGAAGAATTCGGCAATATTTCTCCAGGAAGCACTCTGCCAATCCTGCAATATCTAAATGACAACAAAGTCCTGCACAAATCGGGCAATAAATTCCATTGGGCATCGGAGATTTATCCGGCGGAGCAGGTTTCGCTTCGCACCGCCACGCCGCAGAATTTTGTCATAATGGATGAGACCGATAACAATCGCGTCATAGGCGAAGTCGATTATTTCTCCGCATCGGAATTGATTCATCCTGATGCCATTTATTTGCACCAGAACGAGCAGTACCAGGTTACCGAACTCGATTGGGAGGGCAAAAAGGCGTATGTCAAACCATCCGGTGTGGACTATTACACCGATGCCGAATCGAAAACGAATATCGAGGTGTTAGACATCACTGAATCCACTCGACTCGCCGCCGAAACATTACACACCCCTTTATCCCCTCTCAAGAGGGGAATATCTCCCTCACCTGTAGGGACTACATCCTTGCCGTCCGCAGAGGGGGCATCTTCCCACCTTACTCCCGGGGTCATCCTCAACCGCGGCGAAGTCTCCGTCCGTCGGGTCACAGTCCTATTCAAAAAAATTAAATTCTTCACCCACGAAAATGTCGGCTGGGGAAAGCTTAGCATGCCGGAACTGGAGATGCAAACCACCTCCTTCTGGTTAGAGCTACCTACTGATATCGGCCAGCAATTTGGCTTTGGGCAAGAGAAGCTTGGCGGATGCCTTCAGGGAGTCGCCAACCTGCTGAATAATATTACGCCGTTATGGATAATGTCGGACCCGTCAGATATCCGCACGCTGGCGATGGTGCGCGCCCCGTTCACCGAAAAGCCCACAATTTTCATCTATGACCATTACCCCGGAGGCGTCGGTTTTGCTGAAAAAATATTCAATCAGGCGCCGGAAATCTTGCAAGCCTGCCATGACCACCTGACCAAATGCCCCTGCGATGATGGCTGTCCCTCCTGCGCCGGTCCGCCTATGGAGATTGGGGCGGGGAGCAAGGGGGGAGCGAGGAAATTATTGGAATTTGTGCTTTATAAGCAGCCACCAGCATATCAAACTCCCAAGAAATGACTTGACCTTCTTGAGATTTCGATATTGACTGACTTATAATTGTCGAATATTCGTCGAGTATTGAGCAGCTGTATATGCGATAAGCGATAATAACTTATTGGATATAATAAAAGGAAAATAGTTGTTGACATATTGGAATTATCGTTTTATAATAAGTCATAATATGGAGTAATTATGTCATTTGAATTGTTTGATAAAATAGGAAAGACGTTTTCCGCCAAAATTTCCATTAGGAGTAATGGCAACATTGGCTTCAGCAAAGGCGCAATTAACAAATATAATCTTGCAGAAAAAGCGCATTGTAGATTATATTATGATCAGGAAAGGAATCTTGTTGGATTCAAGTTTGTTAAGGATGAAGAGAAGGATATTACTACCCGTCTTATAAGGCGTGGTGCAGATATGATTATTTCTGCACGTTCATTCTTGACTTATTATGGTATTGACTTTGAGCAAACGAAGGCTTATATTGCTCAAAAGGACGAAGAAAATGATTTAATCTTCATTGACTTGAATAAAGCTAAGTATGAAAGTACGAGAGGTAGAAGAAAGAAATAAGATAAAAGAATGGGAAGCACCGTTACAGCGGTGCTTCCCAAGAACAAGGGGCGGGTTAGTACAAAACATAAACCGAGCCCTGTTAGATACATTTCAATATAACCCGCCGTTTCCTTATTGTCAAGAAGAAATGTCTCTGATTGGGGCTCAATGTTAATAGGAGGAAGTTACCCTATGGCAATTTCTGAATCGACCCGTCAGGCATTATATCAAAGGGCTGGCGGAAGGTGCGAATGTTCGATGAGCTTATGTAAACATCATCGCGCAGGAGATCGGTGTCCACATTACCTCTCCCTGGGGATTTGGGAAGCACATCACAGAACAGCGGGCGGTCCGGACACATTGAGTAATCTGATCGCGTTGTGTGCTACGTGCCACAAGAATACTCGCACATATGGGAGGAGTTAGTTAGATAGCTTGATTGAACGCCGTCGGGTCGCAGACCCGACGGCTTGAATCCAACAAAAGGCAATAAGCTTAAACTCAAACATTAGTGAGGTCCATATGATAAAAACTCATACAAAAACAATGGCAACGATGAATCCTAATGATCTTGTTCGGGACGGAATCCTTAGATATCTCTACAATATTCACAAAAATGCTAGAGGTCCAAAGACCACGAGTATTGGCATTCGTGATCTACAAAAGGCCTTAAAGGAGCAGGATTTCAACCAGAAGGAGGTCACCAGCAACCTCGATTACCTGGTGCAGAAATGTTGGGCAAAGAAAGAGGTTGACAACCGAGCATTTACTACGAAAAAGGGCACAACCCAACAAGCCGAAAGGGTCACATATAAAATATCCTATGTGGGGATAGACAAATTGGAGGGCGCATCATTGTATCAGCGAGAGGACAAGGAAAATAGTATCAATATCACCAATATTCGAGGTGTGACTGTTGTCGGCAGGGGCAATATTGTTAACACAAACTTTGCGGAATTGGCGTCTGTTTTGAATGAGCTACGAAATGCTATTGGAAAGGAATCGGCTATCAGCGGCAATGATAAGCTAACGCTTGTCGCTGACATTGATAGTATTCAGTCCCAATTACAGAAACCCGACCCTAACAAATCGGTGATAAGAGCAATTTGGCTGGGAATTCAGAACTCGGTGATTGCAGGGCAATTCATAGAGTTGATGGGTAAGGCTGGGGTGCTATTAGCTCCAATGTTGACATAATTTTTTGTTTGTGCCGTCAGGTCGCCGCGCCTGACGGCCGAGTTGAAAATGTGCAAAAGATGCCACCGGCATAGTTGCAGAATACGAGCATTACGGAGGATAAGTATGGCTAAGCCAAGAATATTCATTAGTTCCATAATAAGTAGCTATCTGGAAAGGTAAAAGGGAAAAAACATGAAGACATTCAAGGTGTATAAGCATCCTATTAACGGGTATGAAGCCGTGAAGGTAGGTTTTTCTTGGCCTGCCTTCTTCCTCGGTCCGCCGCCTTTATTCCTACTTTGGATGTTGAGCAAGAAACTTTGGGGAAAAACCGGAACCTGGTTCTTGGTTCTAATAGTTCTCCAGATTGGCATCGCGTCTCAACTACTTCTATCGGAGACATATTTGCTGATGCTAATTGTTCTCTGCAACTGCGCCTATTTTGCTTTGTGGCTGGTGCCAGCCTTTAAGGGGAATAGCTGGCGCACAACCAATCTAGAAAAAAGAGGTTTTGAGTTGGTCCAAGAGGTTCAAGCGAAGACGCCCAGTGTTGCCATGGCACAGGCACAAAAGGGGGCGCTACTTGATACCGGCTTCTTGGAGTAGATCAGTCCTCTGTCGGAGTCAAGCCGCCGTAGACAGGCGACCCACCTACTTGACAGGCAAGAATGCCTGTCCTCCTGAGACGGGAGATGTGGCATGGCTTTATCGGAGTAAGCGTCAGCTTACGAAAATACAGCCATGTTTTTATAGACGTAGGATGGGTCAATAAGTTAATATCGAGATGCGGTTGGAGCCACCCGCGTGGCATTTGTTAGAAAACATTCCGGCAGACTGACCCATCACCTCCGCATTCATCAATGATGGGTCGAAAATAATATTTCTCAGGAATATCCGATATCGGTGACCTATCAACCTCATCCTCGTATCGGTCGAATTGACCCATCCTACGTCCTTGTCACCGTGCATATTGCACTTCAGCTTCCTTCAAGACCCTGTCTCGAAAATAGCGGCTGAGAAAATTGGGAGTGTGCAAATCGACCTTCCTTCCGAGGAGGTTTGTCAACTCCGCCTCCATGCCGAAAAAAGCGAAACCCGGCACATGTCCATCTTCGAATTCCACCAGAACATCTATGTCGCTGTCGGGATGGAAATCATCTCTCAAAGCTGAACCAAATACCGAAAGCTTGCGGATATGATTGCGCAGGCAGAATTGGGAAATTGCGTCTCTGGGTATCACGATGTTCTTATTCATAGTCCCTTGTTAACCAATTAAGCAATTCTCAAAATGAATACAACAAATTCTTACTCACTATCGTAGGGTGGGTTGGGGAATTGAAATTACCACTTCGTATCCCAGACCGAATAGGTGGGTCAAGAATCTTGCCTCGTGATAAGACAAACGCGCTGCCTCATCCTATGTTGTGCAATATGAAACAGACCTGACCCACCCTACAAATGGGAGCAGGTTCCCCATCCCATCGCCAGCCCAAATTTGATCATGCCACCCTTCGCAGACATTTTCATTTGACATCTCCATCTTCCTCGGCTATCCTTTTCACAAAATCAATATTCACCGATGGAGTTATCCTATGTGCTCTGATTATTTTTGTTGGCTGATTCCAGTTGTATTACTTGCGATCGGTCTCATTGTGGTCTATTACATATTTCTGGTGCGTGTCATTCTGGATATGCTGCATCATCAGGCCAATACGGTTCTGCTCTCATTCGCATTTGTGTCGCTCATACCACTGCCGCCCATCGTGATTATGGGAATACTGGTAATGATTATCTGGAACGCACACAAGAAGAATTCAAACAAATCTTAACTGCGCAGTGTCATAGTCCAGGTCACCTTCCTCTCTTTCAGAAGAGTCCTTCGGCAATAAGCTGATTTTGCTCGCTTCGGTGGGCGCTGAGAAATGTGGGTTCCGATATTATTATAGATTTACTGAAAAATAGCTTGACAGAGACTCCCATAAATTTATATTGGGGCTATAGACATCTTCACATTAAAAACTTTAACGCATTTGGAGGATTTATGGGAAAGACATTTTGGCTGGCGGTTTCTTTCATTCTGGCTTCAGTCTTGGCGGCAGTTGCATCTCCAGGTGATACGCTTTGGACCCGCACGTATGGGGGGCCGGAGCGGGAAGAAGCACGAGTAGTTCAGCAAACCAGTGACGGCGGATTTATCATGGCAGGTCCCACCAGGTCATACGGCGCTGGCAATTGGGATTTTAGTTTGGCCAAAACCGACTCTGCCGGGACTTACCAATGGGTTCACGTTTATGGCGGCAATAATCTTGATTGGCCATACTCTGCACAACAGACCAATGATGGCGGTTATATCATTGCCGGATATACGGCATCCTTTGGCGCGGGATGGACCGATTTCTACATTGTGAAAACTGATGCCCAGGGGATTGCGCAGTGGACGCGCACCTATGGCGGCGCCTTGCACGATGAAGCACACTCAATCAGTCAAACAAGTGATGGTGGGTATATCGTAGCCGGTTCAACGGCTTCTTTTGGTTCCGGGGGATGGGATTTCTATATCGTAAAGCTTAACTCTAGTGGAGACTCGCTCTGGTCTCGTACTTTCGGGGGAAATGGCGATGATGTGGCCTGGTCGGTCAAAGAAGGCGGTATCTATGGCGGTTATTATATTGCCGGATATAGCACCTCATTCGGAAATGGCAATGAAATTTTCGTAGTCAGAACCAATTCATCGGGTTATGCGACCTGGACACGGACCTATGGAGGAGCGCAAGATGATTATGCTTACTCCATTGATTATGGTTCTGATGGGGGATTTGTTTTGGCAGGATTCACATCGTCTTATGGTGCTGGTTCAAATGATTTCTATCTGGTCAAAATCGACGCATCCGGTGACAGCCAATGGACTCAGACCTATGGCGGAGCCGGCGATGATCGAGGCTACAGCGTAAAGGCAACCAATGATGGGGGCTACGCCTTTGCCGGCGTCACCGATTCCTTTGGGGCCGGAATGCTCGATTTCTATCTGGTAAAAACTGGCGCCTCCGGCAACAGCCAATGGACTCATACTTATGGCGGTAGCGACAATGATTGGGGTCACAGCGTGGAGCAAACCACCGACCAAGGTTTTGTAATTGCCGGATTTACGGAATCGTTCGGAGTATTGGAGGCGGATTTCTATCTGGTGAAGGTTGAAGGAGCGCCGGTGCCTCCATGCACAGACGTCAATATGGTTCCTGATACCTATCCCATTATGGTTCCACCTGGGGGTTCCTTTGGATTAGTTGGTATCATCGGTAATCCGAACCCTGACCCCGTTATTACAGATATATGGGTCGGAGTTCACTACAACAATGCTTTTTACGAATTGGATGCGTTCTCCAATATTCTGGTCAATCCCGGCCAATATATCGCCACTCATCTAAATCAATCAGTACCGGGCTATGCCCCATTGGGAACCTACAAATATTCTGCTTATTGCGGAGATCATTCCGGCTCCGCTTGCGATTCCGCATCCTTCCAATTCACAGTGGCAGGTAGTCGCACTGATTCCGGGACTGACGAATGGACCCTAAATGGCGGATGGGGTAATGATCCGAACTATGAGAGCTTTGGAGTCCCGACGGAAACTGCACTGGAAGATAACTATCCCAATCCATTTAATGCCCAAACGACAATCAGCTATCAATTGGCCCAAGATTGCATGGCAAAGCTGGAGATATATAACCTTTTGGGACAGAGGGTGGCCACGCTTCTTGATGGTCAGATCAGCGGCGGCGATCACACAGTGAGCTGGGATGCATCACTCTTTTCGAGCGGCATTTATTTTTCCAAGTTGACCGTGAATGAAAAAGTTTTTACTAAGCGGATGACTTTGCTGAAATGATCTTTCTTGAGTTTCCAAGTCCCCCAACTCAAGTTGGGGGACCTGGATTTTTGTGTTATTTAATAATCCGATTTTCTCATTCTACCATCTAACCTACCTTACTGAAAATGCGCACCCCGAAGAAGCGAGCAAAAGCCGGAATTAGCACTCGACCCCGTGGGATTAAGCTTCCCCGAAAGCTGAAATTCGAACCAACGATTGAAACCGACTCCGGCGTCAAGGTTCGATCCCAATATGAGAAACGTTGCGCCGACTTTTTATTCAGAAATCAAATAAAATTTCAGTATGAACCTTTGATGCTCCTCGGCGGCAGAAAATATCGACCTGATTTTTTCCTGCCCGACCATAATTTATTTTTGGAAATTTGCGGATATAACCATATGCCCTATTACCGCGACCGAACCGAACAGAAAAGGAAAATCTACGAACGGAATTCCCTGAACGCCATCTTTATACATTATAATGGCACCGGCTCCATTGAAAATATCATCAAATCAGAGCTCCAAAAATATGGCGTTATTGGGTTTCCTGATACCTGATATAAACCAGCTCTCCCGATGTAAGAAGCCCCCTTTCGGGGGCTCTATGGCTGGCCGCCAGATGGTTTTCAGGCCTGCCTTTTGACCTATCAGCTTTTTAAAACCATCTCAATCAAATAACAAACTAATTCCCCACAAAATTCCAACTATTTCTAATTTTTGATTATTTTTTTCCGAAATACTTGACAACGGCACATTCGTGCAGTATATTGCGCCTATGGCAAATACGAAAAAAAATGATCGAATTATCGCGCTGGTGGATATGAATGCATTTTTGGCTTCGGTCGAGGAATGCATGAATCCATTGCTCAAAGGGCGGCCCGTGATAGTTGGGGGGCTTCCGAACGAGCGAGGGATAGTGATTTGCGCTAATTATGCCGCCCGCAGTTTTGGTGTGAAATTTGGGATGATGTTTCACGAAGCCCGGAAGCTTACTCCAGGAGCGATTTTCATTCGCGGGGATTCACACATATATCAGGACTATTGGGATCGGATTTGCCGCATCTTCTACGATTTCACGCCGCTGGTGGAACCGGTTTCAATCGATGAAGCTTATCTTGATTTCACCGGCTGCATCCGAGACTATTCGGAGCTGGCTTCCTATGCGGAGTCGCTGAAAGTCTGGATTAAATCCTCGACCGGGCTTTCCTGCTCGGTGGGTATTGGCTCTTCCAAAACGATCGCCAAGATAGCGTCGGGAATGGAAAAACCCGACGGGCTGGTGATCGTCCCCCCAGGCGACGAAGCGGATTTCTTATCTCCCCTGCCGATTAAAATGCTTCCCGGAGTGGGGCATAAAACCGCCAACACCCTCGGCGATTTTGGGGTCGAGACGATCGGCGATATCTTGAAAATCCCCAGAAAACTCCTGGAAAATAAATTCGGCCTACGGGGCGGAGAGTTCTATGATTGCGCGCAAGGGCTTGACCCGCGGTCGGTCAAGGAAAGCGGAAATCCAAAATCGGTGAGCAGGGAAAGCAGTTTCCATAACGATGTCATTGACAAAGAAGAAATATATGCCCATCTCTATTATTTGCTTGAGCGCGCTTCAGCTAAACTCCGTCGCCTCAAGCTCAAGGCGTTATCGGGCAAAATAAAGCTCCGCTTTTCCGATTTTGGCCTCGATGAGCTTCCATTTCAATTCCAGAAATCATCGAATATAGAATCAGAGCTTTTTGAGGAATTCAAGGGTCATTATCATAAACTCCATACCCGACGCGTGGCGCTTCGCCAAATTGGGATTATTCTCTCCCATCTTGTCCCGGACCTCTCGCAGATAAATCTATTCGGTGGACTTTCGGAGAGGATGTCGGGGGTGTCCCGAAGCATGGATGATATAAGGGAGAGATTCGGGTACCATTCGGTAGTTGTCGGGAAAACTTTGCCCCTTTCCAATACCTATGAGAAAAGGCAATATGGTTATGAGCTTCGCACATCTTCACTCACAAAGTAATTTCTCCTTCAAATATGGAACTATCCCGATTGAGAGGTTGGTGGAGTTGTCATCCACTAACAGCTTTGATGCCGCCTGCCTTGCTGACCGCGGCGGCCTATATGGTGCGATAGAATTCTACAAACTCTGCGATGACCGGAATATAAAGCCCATTATCGGGGTCGAGCTCCAGACCGAGCTTGGGAACCTCCTCCTGTATGCAATGAACTATGTTGGATACGGGAACCTCTGCCGCATGATAACCGAAAAAAACCTCCACAACTCCAGTATCGGCAGAGAAACTCTGCATTTCCTTAAAAATGGCATTCTGGCTATTGCCGTTGAAACTGATTCCCCGGGCGAACTGAAAGAAATTTTCGGCGAAGACCTCTATCTCAAAATTGAATCGGTTCCCTCACGATACGTCCCTCCCCTTCTCAAGAAAAACCTGTGGTTGATGGACGATTTCGACATCCGGCCTGTTGCCGCCAATCGGATTGCATTTGAGTCGCCGGAGGATTTTGCCATTCATAAGGTGCTGCGGGCGATAGATGGGAATTGCCTGCTATCAGACTTGCGCAACGGTGAATGCGCTCCCGAAACCTCCTATTTCCGCGCCCGGGAAGCCACACAAAACCTTTTCTCGGATTTCCCGGAAGCGCTGGCATCTCTGTCCGAAGTCATAGAGAAATGCAATCTCAAACTGCCCCTAGGCGAACTCAAATTTCCGAAGATAGATACCGGCGATATAACCGCCTATGAGCGATTGCGCAATGTCTGCATTTCGAATCTCGGTGTCAAATTCTCTCGGATAAGCGGCGAAGTGATCGCCAGATTGGAATTCGAATTGGAGACTATCCGCCGTATGGGTTTCTGTGACTACTTTTTGGTCGTATATGACATTGCCAATTTCTGTCATCGAGAGAATATCCCGATTGTTGGCCGCGGCTCCGCGGCTGGTTCGATTGTCAGCTTCCTGCTGGGCTATACCGAAGTTGATCCCATAAGGAACAATCTTTACTTTGAAAGATTCTTGAACGAAGCCCGCAGTGACCCGCCGGATGTCGATCTCGATTTGTGCTGGAAATCGCGCGACCGGGTTCTGGCTTATGTCTATGAACAATACGGACACGAGAAGGTGGCAATGATATGTTCCTACATCACTATGCAGGCCAGGATGGCGGTTCGCGAGATATGCAAGGTGTATGGGCTGCCATCGAATGAAATCACCCGATTCACGAAACGTCTTCCCTATGGGCCGCTCTCCGAATTACAGGACTGTAACGGAAGATATGCAGAAAGTTTGCACCTGCCGTTGAATGATAAACCCTACCGCAACATCATGGACACCGCCATACGGATTAATGGATTTCCTCGACACCTCTCAATTCACTGCGGAGGGATCGTAATTTCACCTGGGGAAATTACCGAACTCGTCCCGCTGGAAATGTCGGCAAAAGGCATTGCCATCACCCAGTATGATATGCATGGGATAGATAAGCTGGGATTGGTAAAAATAGACTTGCTTGGACAACGCGCCCTCACTGTCATAAGGGAAACGACGGAGATGGTGAGGCAAAGGACCGGCCATATTCCCGAATTCCCAGAATATGACGAGAGAACTTACGATAGGCTTCGCAAGGGTCGCTCTCTCGCCGTATTCCAGATCGAAAGCCCAGGAATGCGGGCGTTGCTCCGTGATATCCGACCCAAGGAGGAAAATGATATCACTCTGGCGTTGGCATTAATCCGTCCCGGAGCATCCGATTCCGGAATGAAACAGCTTTATCTAAGGCGGCATAATCATCTGGAGGAAGTTGCCTACCCCCATCCATCATTGGTACCGATATTGGAGGAGACGCTTGGCACTGTCATTTATCAGGAGCAGGTTTTACGAATTGCCGAGGTCGCGGCGGGATTCAGTCTCAATCAAGCTGACCTGCTGCGCCGCGCTATGACGAAGGAAAGAGGAGATGAATCGATGAGAAGCCTCCGCGACAGCTTCATCGCCGGTTGTGTGCGAAATGGCCTCAATCCCCAAATGGCCCGGGAGCTTTTTCTCAACCTCGCCAAATTTTCAGGCTACGGATTCTGCAAGGCCCACGCCGCGACTTATGCCCATGTCAGTTTTCAGGCGATGTATCTTAAGACCCATTTCCCTCTGGAATATATGTGCGCCGTCCTGAATAACCGACTTGGCTATTATGCCCCATCCGTCTATCTCGAAGAGGCGCGGCGATTGGGAATCGAAATCCGCGGCATCGATGTGGCGAAAAGCGAGGTGGATTTTGTGGTAGAGGGGGATTCAATCCGAATGGGATTTTCCCAGGTCAAAAATCTCCCCGCGGCAACGATGAGAAAGATAATTGATGAACGCGAAAAGCAGAGTTTTGCCGACCTCTATGATTTCGTTCGACGGGTGAAGCTATCCAAGAATGATTGCGTAAATCTTATCAAATGCGGAGCGCTATCCTTCACAGGAAAGAATGGGCCATCATTGATGTGGGAGATGGAGATTGTCTATCCCGCCGCCTTGAAGCACTCCCGGGAAGAGGCCCTTTTCGAGATGCAAGCGCCCTCGGGGATTTCTTCTGCACCGTGCCTTTCCGATTATTCACTGCAGAAAAAGATTGATTATGAAATGGAGATTCTGGAGATGTCACCATCATCGCATCCGCTGGGGCCGGTGCCTCGCCCCGATGCCGCCATAGATTCATCCCAGATGCTGGGCAAGCTCAATGAGAATGTCCGCATGATAGGCTTCTTGAGCGACCGCAAGCGGATAAAGACCCGTGATGGCAAGATTATGCAATTCTTAACCCTCGAAGATAAGAAGGATACATTCGAGGCCGTACTATTTCCCGATGCGTATCTTAAATTCGGAGATGTCACCTTTTCATACAGGGTTCTGGACATTGCCGGGAAAATAGAAAAAAATGGCGGCAATATCGCGCTGATTGCGGATTCGGTTAAACCCTTTGCGTATCCGGGGGAAAAATCCAAGATGAATCGAGGCAAAGCCGGCATCCGCCAGGTTTGAATTGAACTATGGTGGGAACTGCGTCAGAAAGGCTCGGGCCTTGCAATTTTATCTTGTTGAATGCCGGCTGAAGTACTCAAAATATGAATATTACCCGGTTTTTCCAGCTCCTTTGAGGCGGCATTACGGATATTCTCGAACTCTTTTCGAGGAAAACCGCATTGATGTAGATAGTCAACGTCCTGATTAAGACGCATCAGCAGATTGACCGCATCGGTAGATTGGATGTAGCCCAGGGAGGTAATCACTTGGGGCCACATATTGGAACCGGTTTCGAGAAGGCCACTAAGGATTTTAGATGATTGTCGGTGGCCGCATAAACCAATGGAGATTACCGCCGCCTCCCGGACCTTTGAATCTCTATCAGTGAAAAGAATTTCCAGAATCCCGATGGCTTCATCGCCTTGTATATGCTCCAGAGCCCGCGCCACTTCCAGCCGCACTCGTCTATCGGCGTCGCCACCAAGTTTATGCAATATGGAAATACCCTTGTCAAGCCTTGCTTTCGAAATAACGGTGATTACATTGCGTATTTTGAACCATTCATTTGCGGCCAATGCAGGTTGCCCCGGCATGCGGGTGAAATCTATTTCGGTATCGAGAAACTTACCAAGAACTGCAATTATTGGCTCTCCGATGGCGGTCAAGATCCTCAGGACCAGTGACCTTAAATCCTTATTCTCGTGCGATATATAAAATATCAATTTGCCGGCCAGCGCCTCATTACCAAGAATCATCGCTACCTCAGCGATAGCCCGCCGATCCTGTTTGGAAGAACATGATAGATCCAAAGCGATCTGCGCCGAGATATTGTCATTCAGAATCAATTGGCGATAGGCCAAACGAATCTCCGAGCCAAAACCGCTTTCCTCAAATAGATGAACCAGTGGAAGGGCGTCCGAATATCTTCGTAAGGAAAGGAGCTTACGGATACCATTGGAGATCAAACCTGCAACTTTATCATTCTGCGCATTCTGACGCGCTAATTCTTCAAGATATTCCAGGAATTTCACATAGACATCACCCGAAGAATCCGATAGGACCCTGCTGACCAGATCACTTGCCAGAAGTCGTGCATTTTCCGAAGCACCTTTGTCCACCTTTGACATCTTTGCGGCCAAGGATCCTAGTAAATCCTTAAGAGGATTCCAAAGATTCCCCGTGATAAGTTTTTTTACTGTAGCGCTGAAATCTCCGGCGATAGGGGTATCTATCTGGCCGGTCTCAAATAACTCATAGAACCTCTCTGCGCCTCCGATGGCCCTTAATCTCTCCCGACTGGCATCATCGAAAAATTGATTCAATTCCTCTTCATTGAAACCGCAATGTGAAAATAATCTCTTAAATTCCACTACAGTTGCCGCACGGCCATGTTTCTGACCCACTAGATTAATTAATTTTCTGATACCATTTTGGAGTCTTTGAGAATCATACTTTATATAATCATCTTTGCCCGATAATATTTTTTTGAAATCGGAAATTATCTCTTTGAGCGGAATATCCTCAATCAAGTCTTCGGCCACGACCGCCACGGCGCTCCTGAGCATATCAAACCCGTATTCCTCCGGAACCCGCTTATCATCCTGCGGAACCCCGATTATGGAGGATATGGCGGCATTGTGGTTGTGCTCAAGCAATTCCCTCACGCGATGCCAGAATGTGAATTGAGGATCGCCGTCAAAAAAATTGACGTTCTGCAACTCGAATAATTTATGCGGATGTTCCACATTGACTGCAATGCCAGATATATGATTCGATGAGATTATATTACTAAAATCCATTCCGGCAGCGCTTTTCCAGAAAAGATGGGAAAGAAATATCTGCATTTCGGCGGTTGTTATACTATGATTAAGAACAATATTGGCCACCCCATTCCTAGCCATCGCTTCCGAGAGCCGCAGAGTATATTCGTCTTCCTTTAGAAATACGCCTTCGACTGCCAGGCGCCGTCGATTGATCAACTCAAACGTCAATTTGGTTTTTACTTTGAATATCCCTTGCAATTTACCGAATGGCAACTCCACGAATTTTTCAATGAGCTGATGCCCCGGAGGATATAGCTGGATCTTTTTCAAGGAGGCAATTGCGCTCCTGACAAAATCATAAGCTGCCGCCACCAGATTCAATTCGAGATCGGCACGAGTAATCTCTTGGGGCGAGGATTGTGTCCATGCTGTCAATAATCCCATCGTTGAATTCCTCTCTAATCTTATATTAATTATAACGGCAATTAAGAATGACTCTTTAGAACTCATTATGAGATCGCAAAGCGATCATTTCTCGATTACGACAGCAAAATATCACTTGATTGCCAATCAAGATTGGGGGAGTTATAATGGGACTGTGGGCATTGTATTCGAAAAGCTCTTGACCAGTAAATCTCGCCAGAACATAAAGATAACCGCTGAGTGACCCTACTGCTATTTCATTCCTGGTAATCAGGGGGGCTCCAATGATTGGATAGCTAGTCTCAAAGACAAAGAGCAAGTTGCCAGTTTTCATATTTAAAGCATAGAGGCAACCGTCATTAGAGCCAAAATACAAACTGTCTCCTGCAAACGAAATGCCCCCTCGTATTCCCCCACCGCTCTTAAATTCCCACAAAATGGATCCGTCTCTGATATCAAGAGCATGCACCATACTGTCCAGTCCCGCGCAGAATAGAAAAGAATCTTTCACGGCCATCTGTCCCATAACAGCCGTTCTTAAATTCCTTGCCCAAATCCTTTTGCCCGTAGAAATATCAAGCGCGTGCACGTCCCCACCAACAGAGGCTGCTATGATCAAGGATTCCGCAATAACGCATCCCCCTGATATGGCACTCCCCATATCAACTGCCCAGGCCCGGCTTCCATCGGTGGTCCTCCAGGCAGAAACATTGCCATCGCCATCCCCGACAAAAAGCATTCCATCATCGACCGCAAACGGGCTCCAGATATCATGACCTGGCTTTTGCCATAATGTAGTTCCATTTCGAAGATTCAAGGCTCCGAATTTTTCGCCATTGATATTTGTGGCGAAGAAGAGAATGGAATCAACCAGGACCAGTGGAGCTGTAAATGCCCCTCTAAAAGTCCGCTTACTGAGCTTGCGACCATCTCTGGAATTTACCAGATATAAATTCCCCCCCAGATCGCCAGCCACGAGAAACTGCTCATTTCCAATCAGGCCCCCGGTCACGGCAGCCGCAGTTCGAATTTTCCATTTCAGCTCCAATGGAGTGCTCAGCCCCGTTTCGACGAATCCTGAATTGGCCATATCGGACCGTGGCAACGACCATTTATTACTTGAGGAAGAATACTTTCCTCGCCAACCGCTATATTTGAAATGGCGGGAGCAGTTATTGAGCGCTGTGGCCATTATACAAAAAATGAGGGTGGTCGCCCAGAACCTATTCATCATAATTTATTTTGGATGCAGGCCCAATGGCGGTCATAGGAAAAGCCATAACGCATATAACGCTGGTGCGCAATCCAAGTTAGAAATTCCATCCAAAGAAAAAGTCAAAATTAGTCCTTTTCGAAACCGATTTAAAGTCGGTGCGATGGGCAAGATCAAACCGCAACACGACAAATGCGCCCAGGTTTACACGGGCGCCTACCCCGAAACTGCCATATAGCTGATCAAAATCATTATTCCAAGCATCGCCGGCGTCAAGAAATAATGCTCCCCTGATGGCTTTGAAGTCGAAGTTCCCTACTGGAAAACCGATGAAGAGGGCATCGATCAATGGGAATCTTAATTCCGTAGAGGTTAGCAAAACGTTGCGGCCATAAAATGTGCGAAAACCATAACCTCGCAAAGTCCAACTTCCTCCCAAGTAATATCGTTGAGGATCCTTGCCGGCTGAAGTAATATATAAAAGCCGGGTTGCCAAGCAGCTTGCCATCGAAAGCCTGAAATATTTCCTGAAATCTCCAAGAAATAGGCGGCCAAACTGCTCTCCAGTCTGTAAATTAAAGGACGAGCCAACAGTGAGATTCAAGCGCATCCCATCGAGTGGTCCAGTGCGCTCCCATAAACTGGTATCCTTGATATATGATAGATTGGGTGTGAGAAGAACCCCGTTCAGGTCAGAGTCGAAATAAGCAAATTCCTTCTCGAAGTGCCTTAAATACATGCTTAGTTCAAGCCGACGGAAGCGTCCAAAGGGGTAAACCATCACTCCAACTACACCAATCTGCTGCTCGATATATTGCCCGTCATAGTCATTGTATAGGTCATATCTAAATCGATATGCCCCCAAACCCCAATTTATCCTGCTGGATCGATTCAAATATGTGACTGCCGCATTAAAGCTCTTGGCAAAATCACGGGTGGAATTCGCCGTATTCGAGAGAATGAAATAATATTGGTGATTGCCGAGCACGTCGGTTAAGGCAAATTGCAACCCCCCAACTGGACCGAAGACGGCATCGTAGGCGACCGCCGATTGAGCGATATCAAATGAATATTTGGTCTGATATTGTGCTATTCCCTTCTTCAAATCCCCTCTCAATTTGGGAGGTTCCCATGATGAATGAAATGGTTTGCTGTCATCATCTATCGCGATTGCAGAATCTCTGGCAAAATCCTTCAGCTTCAGTTCGTAAAGGTGAAATGCCCCTTCTGAATATGCCGAGAAAATTATACTGCTATCAGCAAAAATCGGGTCGGAAGCTCCGGTCGGAATATGACTTAGCTGTCTCATTGATAATTCACCGGTGTTGATGCCCGACAGCAAATAAATATTATTAGCTCCCCCACGGTCGCAAGTGAAGATTAGGGTATCATCGCTGGCAGACCAGGACGGGGTATAATAGCGGGCATCATCATCAACGAGGGAATATAATTGCCTTGAATCCAATTCATAAAGGTAGATTCCTGAACTTCCATTTCGACTGTATTCGCCCCTGTCAGAGGTAAATGCCACATATTTCCCTTGGGGCGAAAACCGCGGGGATGAATCGAAATAAAGGTCCCTGGTTATCCTGGTCAAATCCTCGGTATTCACATTGCAGATGTAAAGGTCCGTATGGCCATCCTTTGCTACCCCGGAAAATACAAGCCTCTTCCCGTCCGGGCTCCAGTCAGGAGATGAAATCCGCACTAAGGAATCAAAGTCAAGGGCGCGCATATTACTACCATTTTTTAAGTCATAAATATTGATCCGGTCGCGCTCGTTTTTCTTGGAGACAAATGCCAGTAAGCCATCTTTTGAAACCGAAATTGAGCTTTCCAGAAGATGGAGGGATTCATAATCCGCAGATCGCTCTCCCTTGATGAAATTCCTCACTTCCCGCCGCCCCAGTTCAAATCCATAAATCCCTGAATACCCCACTCGATTAGCTTTGAAAATTACCCAGGTCTGCCCCTTTGGATTCTTGTACACAGCCGGTTTGACATTGAACCCCCGGTCGGTCAATCGCTCGGCAATGAACCCGGGAATTTCACCATCCGATAGTTTCGGATAATACTTTTTCTTTTGAGAATATATCCACTTGTCATTGATCTTATCGAAGGATTCTCCCAGAGTCTTACTCAGAATTTCTTCGAAGGAATCGCTCTTTGGCCAATTATCAAAAAGCAAGAGGAGTTTCTCTGCGCCATAAGATTCCGCCACGAATTGACAAAACGCCTGACCGAGCTTATAAACGGCATAGGAGACTCCGAGATAATACATATCATATAATGATATCGGTTTGCCGGATAGATAGATATCCCCCACTATCATATCCACTTCCGGAGCATCGGATCGTTCAGAATAGTATTCTGCGATGCCCTCGGTGAACCACAATGGCGGCGAAGCAATTTTCGACCTGCCCCCCATCGAAGATAAATCTACCAGCTTCCGGAAAGTAAATACATGCACCAGCTCATGTTTGATAACCCTTTGAAATGCGGTATAAGATCCGTTGAATGGCAGGACCACTCTTTCTTTCATAAATTCGGTAAAGCCCCCTACATTTTCCGGAAGCAGCCCTGGGATTACGTTGGTTTCACTGAAATACGCCGGAGAACTGTAAATTATGAGAGGGATTTTCTTGTCTATCACCATGCTGAAAAGCGAGCAAAGCTCCCGATACGCTTCTTCAGCATTATTGGCGGCCACTTCCGCAACCGACTGCTCCTCGGGATAAAAATAAACGTCAAAATGCTCTGATGGTAAAACTTTCCAGTCGAAATGAGTGTACTGAACCTTATTCTGGCCAAAATAATATTGGGCATGGGATATGGACACCAGAAAGAAAATAAATGTCAGCAAGATTAGGAGGGCTGATGGAAAGCGGCCAATTGCCTTTGACATAAACATGCCTTCATAAAGCATTCACGATAGGCTCCCAAATTCATAACAAACAAAGGGTTAAAATTAGTTCCGTCATTCTTCTGGTTGTATCGACAAGACGAATCTATCCCTTCATTGAGCCATAGGCACAATTCTGGAAGATGACCCCTAAACCGAAATAATGTTAAATCGCCGCTTTCTTGCGCGAATCAAGTGCTTAAAAATTTCTTTTCTTTCCGTCCCGTCATTCGCACCACTACGATGCTTATTTCGTATAGCAGATAAAGCGGGATGGAAACTGTAATTTGCGAAAATACATCCGGAGGCGTAATTATGGCAGCCACGACGAGAATTCCAACAATCGCAAAAAGCCTTCCCTTGGCCATCATTCGAGAGTGGATAATGCCAAGACGTCCAAGGAAGAAAGCAATTACGGGCAACTCAAAAACAGATCCGAAAGCTATCATCATCCACATCAAGAATGAAAAGTAGGAACCTAATCCAATTACAGGCTGGGTGTTAGGAGGAAGATCGGTCATAATCAGGTACCGGAGTCCATATCGGGCAACCACAAAAAAACAAAACGATGCTCCGATTAGGAAAAAAATGGTGGCCAAAATCACCAGAGGAAAGGCAACTTTCACTTCGCTTTCGAGAAGGCCGGGCACCACGAATTGCCATAAATGATAGATCAGCACCGGCATCCCCAGAAATACTCCTATCAAAAGGGACAATTTAAATCGAAGCGTGAAGGCCTCTGTAATTCCAAAAAAGTGAAGCTTTATATCGGGAGCGCCTTTCTTCAGCGGGTATTGAAGAAATTCAAAAACCTGATCGGAAAACATATATGAGATAATCGCCAGCACCAAGACGATTCCCAGAGTCTTGAGAATCCGCATCCGGAATTCTTCCAGATGATCCAGAAATGGCATCTCTTTGGATTTTCCCCGCGGCGCCATAATCAATTATGTGTCCGATAAATCTTTAAGCTCATTGATGAATTCTGATTTATCTTTGAATTGACGATAGACCGATGCGAATCGCACATAGGCCACTTCATCCAATTCACGTAGCCTCTCCATCGCCATTTCTCCTATCTGGCGGGAACTGACCTCGGCCTTGGCCGCCTTGAATAAGTGGCTCTCTATCTCTTCCGCCACCTTCTCCACTGCTTCCCTTGAAATAGGCCTTTTGGTGCAGGCCAGCAACATGCCCTTAATGAGTTTTCCTCGATTATATTCCTCTCGTTTCCCATCATTTTTGATCACTTGCAGGTCGGAAAGTTCGATATACTCATAAGTCGTAAAACGACCGCCACAGGCGACACATTCTCGACGGCGGCGGACAGCCGTCCCTCCGGCGGCAGATCGAGAATCGATAACCCTATCTGATTGTTCACCACAAAATGGGCACTTCAATCTTGAGAACTCCCCTGGCGCTTACAAATGGGAGACTCATCACCAGTCTGGCCATTTGAGGAATCCGGCACGAATACCCGAACTCTGATATTTGCCTGGCTGAGCATCTCCGCCGACATCTTGTCCGGGTACCTATCCCTTACAACGATTTCTATTATCCCGGCATTGATGAGCATTTTGCTGCAAAGGCTGCAAGGGTATGTAGTGGAATAGATTGATGCTCCTCGAACCGACACTCCGAATGATGCGGATTGCACTAAAGCGTTTTGTTCACCGTGTATCGCCCGGCAGAGTTCATGGCGTTCTCCCGAGGGGATATTCATTTTCTCGCGCAGGCAACCGATTTCCAAACAGTGCGGAAGCCCAGATGGCGCCCCGTTATAGCCTGTTGCCAGGATGCGTTTGTCCTTCACAATAACTGCTCCCACCTTCCTTCTTAGGCAGGTGGAACGTTGTGAAACTAATTCCGCCATATTCATAAAATACTCATCCCATGAAGGACGTTTATTTTCAGCCATCAGCCTCTCCCGAAAGAGAGATTTCATCTCCAACCTTGGCCTTCAGAAACCTGTCTGCGCGATGTCCCCGCATCGAAATTTCAATATAACCGGCGGAACCTTGTATGTAAAATGGAACCCCAACTGGAGCTTGCCCATAATATTCATATTCCTTATCAATCCTAAAACCCTTTATTAAGATACATGGCTTGGCCAGACGCCGTATTTCCCGCCTGGTAATATTCGATATGACATTTCCAAACCGGTCGATATGGATCACCTCACCAACTAGATTCAGGTCCCTGAACTTTGGCAACGGCAACTCGAAAACGTTAATCTCCCGCGACAGTTCCCCCAAGGAATCCAGATTACACTCCCGTGAGAGCAGAGCCGCCGCCGGAGCGAAAATATCACGCCCATCAAAAGAGGATGAAACTCGCCGAGATAAATATCTTTCGCCCATATCGTAGATATCTATGGCCCAGTAGTTAGTGCCCTTTACTGCCGGATAAACTACACCATTATCAGGTGCGATAAAATAATATTTCTGGTTAAAAACAAGCAGTGGACTCCTCTCCGACCCAACTCCAGGATCAACTACACAATAATGCACCGTGCCTTCCGGGAACCTTGAATAACAATTGAGCAAAGTGAAAGCGGCCTCCTGGATATTTCCGGGAGCAATGTTATGGGTAATGTCAACAATCTTGGCTTCGGGATTGATTGACAGTATCACTCCCTTGACCGCTCCCACGAAATAATCGCGATCGCCGAAATCGGTAATCATAGTAATAATGCCGGAGGCCTTAAGCATTCTCCTGTAAATCGATCAAATTCAGATTTGAATCCTTGGCGAAAGTTCTGATTATTCGTGTTTCCGCCTCCACCACAAATATTTCGGTCGTGATTGAAACAGTGGCCGAAAACAGATGCCCCCCAAAAGCATTACAATGGGCATCTCCAATACAAACGTGGCAATGAAGGCTCGGTTTACCATCAAGAAAGGTTATATTGCCATTCAATGAAATTAGTTCATAGGCGTCATTGAAGTTTTTGCTGATATAGGTCTTCCTCTCCCGATCGAAATAACCGAGCACACAATTTGAGATCGCACCGATGGCCGATAACGATGCCGTGCCGATTTTAGACTCCTGCACAAACTTCAATATTGTGGTTACGACTTCCTCTCCTCTGTCGAGGCGGAGCAGGTAACCGTTTCGAATCCTGAATGCTTTCATATTTCATCTCTCCGACGAGTTTGCGTCAACCCATTCCATAAAGTTTTCGCTGCCGCCAACTACGGGGACGGCGACAATCTCGGGCAATTGGTAGGAATGCATTTCATTTATTGCCGAAGTTATTCTATCAACTCCGTAATCGCTGGTCTTGATGATGATAAGCACCTCATTATCCCGGCAGATTTTACCCTCCCAGGAATAAATCGACTTGAGGTTCGGCACGATATTGCAACAAGCCGCCAGCTTGCCTTCGACCAATCTGTTTGCAATCCGCTCCGCCTCTTCTACCGACGATGCTGTGCAGAATACTATCCTCATCCAATCCTCATCGCGCATCAAGCGTCATTGCTTGAGCTTGCGGTTCAAATGCTTTTCGAGGGAAGCGACTTTGCCTTCGAGACGACCAGCCGCCCCTTGGCGATCATCAATCGCTATTCGAGTATAGACACGGGGCGCTGACATCATCAAAAGATCATGGCAATCCTTTATCAAGTCCATCACTTCCTCCCATGAACCCTCTACCACAGTGCCCATCGGTCCGACCCTATATGGCAGACCCGATTTGTCGATCAAATTAAGAGCCTTGGCCACATAAACCGAAATCGAATCACCCACACCCATTGGAGATATTGAGAACTCGACCAGCATAATATTCCTATTGATAAAGCCCTTCATAGAGCGGGAAACGCGAGCAAAGATTCTTCACCTTTTCCTTAACTGATGGATAATAACCTTCTTCGCCGAGATGATCAATGGTATCTGCAATTAATCCTGCGATTATCTCCATCTCAGATTCTTTCATTCCTCGCGTAGTAACTGCCGGCGTTCCAATGCGGATTCCGGAGGTGATGAACGGTTTCTTGGGATCAAACGGGACTGTGTTCTTGTTGACCGTAATTCCCGCCAATTCAAGAGCATTCTCTACCTTCTTGCCCGATATGCCCCTTTCAATAAAACTAACCAGCATCAAGTGGGTATCAGTTCCTCCAGAGACCAATTTCTGGCCTCTCTGGATAAGCATTTTTGCCATCGCCTTGGCATTCGCTACAATCTGCTTCTGATATTCCTTAAACTCAGGTTTCAATGCTTCCCTGAAAGCAACTGCTTTGGCGGCGATAATATGCATCAAGGGACCGCCCTGAATTCCCGGCATAATTTCCCGATCCAGGTCTGCCGCATATTTTTCCTTGCACATAACCATTCCACCTCTCGGGCCTCGCAATGTTTTGTGGGTAGTGGTTGTTACAAAATCTGCATAGGGGACAGGTGATGGATGAATCCCCGCCACGACCAAACCGGCGATGTGGGCGATGTCAACCATCATCAATGCCTCCACCTCATCGCAAATCTCCCGGAATTTCTTGAAATCAAGAATTCGAGGATATGCGGACGCACCGGCAACAATCATCTTGGGTTTCGCCTGGCGCGCAATAGTCGCCAACTCATCATAATCGATGACTTCCGTTTCCTTATTCACACCATACGGGACTATCTTGAAAAACTTCCCCGAGAAATTGATGGGATGGCCGTGGGTAAGATGGCCGCCGTGGGAAAGATCCAGCCCAAGGACAGTGTCGCCGGGTTTGAGCATAGCGAAGTACACGCCCATATTTGCCTGTGACCCCGAATGTGGCTGAACATTGACATGGTCACACCCGAAAAGTTCCTTCGCGCGATCACGTGCCAAATCCTCGGCGATATCCACAAATTCGCAGCCGCCGTAATACCGCTTGCCGGGATAACCCTCCGCATACTTGTTGGTCATTACCGAACCCATAGCCTCCATCACCGCTTTTGATACAAAATTCTCGGAGGCAATCAGCTCCAGAGTATCTGCCTGACGGCGCGACTCCATCCGCAAGGCTTCATATATTTCCGGATCCTCAAATTTTAATTCAGACATCTTCTAATCTCCGACTTTTCCAAAGGATTTAGGCCTTTCCATCAGCCTTGGACTCATAAATTTCTATCTTTCTAAGACGAGGCATATGCCGCCCACCTTCAAATACAGTTGATAGAAATTTATCTACGATCTTATATGAATCTTCTTCGTTGACGAATAGCGACGGCAGGCATAACACGTTGGCATCGTTATGCTGTCTGGTCAATTCGGCCATCCTTTCATTTAAGCACAATCCGGCCCTTATCCCCTTTACTTTATTAGAAGCAATGGCCATTCCATTCCCGGTCCAGCATACCAGGATACCCCTTTCAAAGTGTCCGGAAGATACTTCATTTGAAACCTTTAAGGCATAATCTGGGTAATCGGTCGATTCAGTAGAATTAGTTCCGAAATCAATTACCTCGATCCCATGGTTTCTAAGATATTTCTTGATCTTTTCCTTAAGCTCGAACCCAGCGTGGTCAGAACCCATAGCTACTTTCATAATCTGACTCCTTATTAAGACCCAGATTAAAATAACTGAAATCCGGGCCATAATCAATTAATTATTTGGAATCATAAAGTCCGCACGAGTCCCGTTAAAACAAGGAGAACGAATGGAATTATTCAGACTCGACCGAAAACAAAACCGCCGTCTATGGGATGAACTAACTCCAATTCATTTTGAACATCCGGGTTATCATGTAGCCGGATTCTTGGATGGAAAATCACAACTCAGCGGCTTGATTGAAGCTGAAATCATTTCATATTGTCTCACAAGGATAACATAATTCCCCTGACATTCTCAATTAGGGCAAAGAAATAATCAATCGATTCCAATTTACTCCAACTGCGACCCATATTAATGGCAATTAGCTCTTCCTTTATGTTGGGCTTTGAATCGGGCTTCAAGCAATCTTTCTCCGAATTCTAAGAACCGGCCTTTCTCCAATAATATTCCAAAGGTGGGGATTTGAGCCAAGATAATGCCGCTTTAATTGGCTTCCGCCTTAATTGGCAGTTTATTCGTGCCGATTCACCACATAACGGACTGTATGGTCAAATCGCCATGAGCCCGTAGCAAATGTCATATCGGAGGATTCCAATGAGAATGGGACGCAAGGTTCCCATCTTTGTTGGGCTTGCAGTAATCTCATTTTGCATATTGACCTTTTTCACGGCTTCAATCATTTCTGATAATAATCAATCAGGAATCCGAAGTGAATCTGGCTCAAGTACTCAGCCAAACTGGCAAAACAATCTTGGAATTGCCGACCTAATACCGGTTCTTCTTCTCGGTTCAATGATAAGTATTGCGCTCGGCCTGTTGATGAGCAAATTTGTCCGTGACGAAATCTTAGCCGCCCTCGGTCCTCTTTCTAAAACGATTGCCGCTCCAGAGGGCAAGCCGGATATTCAGAAAAACCGCATTGACCTGACATCATTTACTGCCCAAGTGAAGAATCTCCACAATGAATTTATCGATTTGAAACAATCGCTGCGATCCGCCGAAGAGAAATACCTTACGCTCGCAGATAATATTCCTACGGGTTTTGCGGTAATTGACAGGGATGGCAGAATAAAAGAAGCTAACCGCAAGATGAAGGAATGGTTTCCATCCATAGGAGATTCGCATAACGGGAAGTTTTCCGAATTAATGCTACAGTCCCAATTGAATCAGTCCCTAATGATGCAGATATCTCAAGCGTCTGAGAATGGCCTTATCTATGACGGCGAGGCAATTCTACTTACGAGCAAAGGCCTACGCTTCTTCAGCATAACTTCAACTCCTTCGATTGGGTCCGATGGGGAATTGAAAATGGTTGCCTTATGGTTTAACGATATCTCAGCGAGATTGCTTGCAGAAAATGAACTGGAGCAAAAATGCAAGGAATTGTCTGTATTAAATGAAATCATCTCGGTTGCCAACTTATCCAAGACGCTTGGCTCCCTTTGTAAAAATGTCATTGAATCTATCGCCAGAAAGATGGATTTCGATTATGGCGGACTGTATCTAATAGAGGAGGATCCCGTCTCAGCAAAACTGACATATCGCAAGGGGGCACCCCTATTTTCTATGCCCGACAAATTGGATCTTCAAGATCAGGATCATCCCGCCGCGAAGGCCGCGATGCAAAAGGAACCAATTTTTGAAAACAATTGCGCCGAATCGGACTCTGTTGGCGTAATGCCTGATTATCGAGCATTGGTGATAGTTCCGCTGATTTATCTGGATAAATCAATCGGGGTGATGTATTTCGCTAATTCTGCGGCCCGCGAATTTTCCGGAAATGACAAACTGGTTCTCCTTAATGTTATCCGTGAAGTTGGCAATGCTCTGGCTATGGCTTTGGCCAGAGAAGCGCTTGAGAAATCTGAGAAGGAGTATCGAGGGCTTTTTGAGAACGCCAATGATATCATCTTTATGATGGATTTGAGAGGTGATCTCACTTTCGCCAATCGCAAAGCTCAGGACTTTGTCGGCTATAACAAAGAAGACATCAAACATGGGCTTAACATCTTTCGATTGTTGACCCAGCAATCATACCGGCAAGCTCTGGAGAGGATGCGAATTCTTGTAGGAGGAGTTGAAATTGACAAGTCATTCATAATCGAAGTCGTAAAGAAAAATGGCAATCATGCTTTTCTTGAATATAAGGCCTGGTTGATCCATAGTGAAAATCGTCCGGTCGGAGTCCAATGTATCGCCAGAGATATCACTGGCCGTTTGGAGTCCGAGGAGAAATTGAGAAAATCAGAGGAGATGTACCGCGCTTTAGTGGAATCCTCTCAGGACATGATATTCTCCCTGGATAAGGATTACCGATACCAGTATTTTCATGGGTATGACAAATTTGATTTCAGTCCAGATCAGGTGATCGGGCGCACTCCCCATGACTTTATGGACAATAAAACTGCAAATCTCTGGATTGAAAAAGCAAAAGAGGCCTTCAAGAAAAATAAGACCATGCGATTCGAAGGCGAGGTCCAGAGGGACGGAGAACACTTCTGGTTATCGACGACATTTTCCCCTATTCGAAACGCTGAAGGCCGAGTAGTGGCTGCACTCGGAATAAGCCGTGATTATACAGCCCAGAAGCGGATTGAACTCGAACTCAGCAGAAAAAAACTCTTCCTGGAATCACTGCTGCGAAGCACACATGATATCATTATCACTGCAGATAATGATCGGAAAATAGTATTTGCCAATGAAGCGCTTGAAGCCTCCCTCGGCTATAACCCGGTCAATGCCATCGGCAAATCTATCGCCTTCCTCTTCAGGAATGCCTCTGAAATTGATGATATAAAGCAGGAAATACTCGATAGTCTCAAGCGCGATGGATTTTTCAAGGGTGAACTGGAATTAAAACATGCCGATGGCAGGTTGGTTCCTATGGAAGTATCCCTGGCGCCCATCAAGTCCCCAGATGGCCAGAAACCCGGTATCGTCGCCTCGCTGCGCGACATTACCGATAGACAGAAAATGCAGGAAGAGCTTCGGCGGCAAGCCCAAGATCAGAAAGAGACAATCGAAGCATTACAGATGATGCAATCTGCCATGGTATTGCGGTCGGAGGAGTTAAGGAAGATTAGCTCCAAGTTAAGCGACGAGAAAGCATTCACAGACAGCGTCCTCTCCAGCATCGAGCAATGGGTCCGAGTGATTGATATAAATGGCAACCCATTATTTGTCAATAAGAGCATGAGGGAGGCCTTAGGAGATTTAGCGGATAACGTTTGCTATGCGCTTTTCGAGGGCAAAGAGAGATGCAAAGAATGCATTGGCAGAAAAGCTATTATTACTGGACAGACTGTTTCCAGAGAGGTTTCGGTCAATGGGAGAATCTACTTTAAGGTTTGCTCCCCGATCATAAACGATGATGGGGAAATCACTAAAGCTGTGGAATTGATACAGGATATCACCGAGACAAAATTAATTCAGCAACAGGTGATTCAATCATCGAAAATGGCCTCAATCGGAACTCTTGCCGCCGGAATTGCCCACGAATTTAGAAACCTCCTGGGAGGAATCACAGGGAATGCATCGTATGCTTTGACAATTCTTGATGATAAGAAGGAAATTGAAGGTGTCTTGAGCGAAATCCTCGACATTTCATCTTCAGCAGACAATATCGCCACTTCCCTGCTGACATTTTCGCATCAGCCAGGCGGACAAGTGACTGACGTGGATTTGAACCACCTGGTGGAGACTACGATCAATTTAATCGGAAAGGAACTTAACGGACACAAAATTGAATTTGAATCAGGGTGCGAGCCCCTTCGACAAGTAAGAGGCAATCCAGCCGAACTTCAGCAAGCGCTTATGAATCTACTCACCAACGCCATTGAAGCCAGCGCGAAGACTGGAAAGGTAATGATCAGGGGAAAGAATGAAAAAGACCAGGTATTATTAAGTGTAGAAGATTCGGGTTGTGGTATTTCAGAAGAAAATCTCTCCCGTATCTTCGATCCATTCTTTTCAACCAAGGGCGTCTGGGGAGATGATCCGGGCGAGGGATTAGGACTTGGCCTCACTATTGCCAAAAACATCGCCGAAGAATATGGCGGCAGGATATATGTCGAAAGTGAAGCAAAGAAAGGATCAAGGTTCACAATATCATTGCCTGCCATAAATCCCCTCACCAAAAGATCGAATATCGAAACGTTCTTCAGCTCCTTGAAGCCAATGAGCAAAATTGCCGTCTTTGAACCCGATGATGATCTCAAAAGTGAATTGCAGACTATGGCCAGCCATTACGGCTTCCGCACGCTATTTTTCTCTGATGCTTCCGAAATATTCTCCAGCAATGAGGATCAACATTTCGATGCCCTATTACTGGATGCGAACTCGCAAAGAATAATGGATTTTGCCAGGGCTTTCGAGGAAGCGGTAAAAGCTTACAAGGACATTATCATCGGAATTATCTCAGATGGCAGGGTAAACTTCGAGCTCCAGGATTATTTTGAGCAGGCTGACTTTGTGCTCATCAGACCTTTCGGCCTGACAAGTGTTAAGGCATAAAGTTTGGAAATCGATTGACATTTTCGCCATCTTAACATACATTCGGGAGGAACTTGAATAGGGCAATTTTGAGATCAATTGGAACCATCCTATACTTTGCGATGGTATAAGATATGTTGGTGGCAAGCATTTATGGACTTTTATTTTGACCGTTTTCGTCATAATCGTATTGCTCCAATTTCAATCACTGGAGATCCCATCCATCTGATCTGGCAGGCAAAGCCAAATTTTATTGGGACACTATCAACTCAAAACTGACTGGGAGAAAGCCATGTGCGGTATTGTAGGATATATTGGCAAGCAGGAAGCTGTCCCGATTCTCATTGAGGGGCTGAAGAGGCTTGAATATCGAGGATACGATTCGGCAGGAATAGCAATATTGGAGAATGGATGCCTTCATTTTGAAAAAACAGCCGGCAAGATTGCTGTTTTGGAAGAGCAATTAAAAGGCAAGATATTTAGGGCGACCACCGGCATTGCACACACAAGGTGGGCAACTCATGGAGTCCCCAACGATCTTAATGCTCATCCTCACCTCGATTGTACCGGGAAAATAGCGGTCGTGCATAATGGCATAATCGAGAATTTCCGGGGACTCAAGGGTTTTCTTGAAAAGCGCGGCCACATCTTCAAATCCGATACCGACACCGAAATAATATGCCACTTGGTTGAAGAGTACTACGATGGGAACATTGTGGAAGCAGTCCGAACCGCGATGTCACAGGTTACGGGCACGTATGGAATCGCGGTACTTAGTCTCGATGAACCAGGCGTGGTGGTGGCGGCACGGCACGGCTCACCCTTGGTGATAGGTCAAGGGGATGGCGAAACATTCGTGGCCTCCGACCTCTCCGCCATTCTAGGCCATACCAAGCGTGTTGCCTATCTCGAAGATATGGAACTGGCCAAAATCACCACTGATGGCTTTGAAATATCAACGATTGAAAATGTCCCGGTTACCCGTGAATTGCAGGAAATATCCTGGACCCTCGATATGATTGAAAAAGGGGGCTATCAGCATTTCATGATCAAGGAGATATTCGAACAACCAGTTACCATAAGAAATGCTCTTCGGGGAAGACTAAATTTCAATGAGGGCACTTCGCGGCTGAATGGCTTGAATCTGCAATTCGATGAATTACGTCACATCAACAGGATTATTATTACAGCCTGCGGGACAAGTTGGCACGCCGGTTTGATAGGCGAATATTTAATCGAGGAATATGCCCGCATTCCGGTCGAAGTTGAATATGCTTCTGAATTTAGGTACCGTTCTCCAATTATTAATGATGGTACTGTTGTTTTTGCAGTAAGCCAATCGGGCGAGACTGCGGATACTCTGGCGGCCTTGCGTGAGGCCAAACGCAAAGGGGCAACCGTGCTGGGAATCTGCAATGTGGTTGGTTCGACCATCGCCCGCGACAGCGACGGGGGTGTCTATATTCATGCCGGCCCGGAAATCGGAGTGGCTTCCACTAAAGCTTTCACCTCTCAAATCGCCGTCCTTTCCTTAATCACCATATTGCTCGCCAGGATGCGAAATATGTCCACCGATGAAGGGGTTCGGTTGCTGGAAGCCCTAAACAATGTCCCGGAGCAAGCGGAAGCATTGCTTGAGAAGGACAAGGAAATCAAGGAACTTGCGGCAAAATACAGTTCGGCTGAAAATTTCCTTTATCTGGGAAGGGGATTGAACTTCCCGGTTGCCCTGGAAGGCGCCCTGAAACTTAAGGAGATTTCCTATATCCACGCTGAAGGCTATCCGGCCGCGGAAATGAAGCATGGCCCAATCGCGCTCATTGACGATCGGATGCCTGTGGTCGTCATAGCAGTCAAAGATGCAGTATATGATAAGGTAATCTCCAATATCGAAGAAATCCGAGCCCGCAGAGGCCGCGTGATCGCAATTGCCACTGAAGGTGATATTAGAATTAGGTACTTGGTGGATGATGTTATTTATGTTCCCCATACTATTCCATTCGTGAGCCCACTCATAAACATCATCCCTCTACAATTACTGGCTTATCACATGGCTGTCATGCGGGGTTGCCCGGTGGACCAGCCAAGGAATTTGGCGAAAAGCGTGACGGTCGAATAGAATCGCCGCCAGGCACTCGATGTAAAGATTATCCCATCATTTTTACACTATTGATTTGAAAAAGATTTATTGAGCTAGCGCAAAATGCATTTTCGCAAATTGCTCTTATAATCTGATAAGTTGATTATGGCAGTCAGAATAATTATCGTTGAATCTCACGCAATCATCCGCAGAGCCATCAAGTGCCAGCTGGAGACTCATCCCCAGATCAAAGTGATAGGCGAAACGGATAAGAAACGTGAAGCTTTAATGATGACACAGAAACTAAATCCCGACATAATTATGATTAATGCGTCAATGCCACGGTCCGTTGGTTTGGAAACTATTAAGGGGATGGTGAAACATACAGTGGCTTCCGAACCAACACCTGCCCAAATCCGCGCCGCAAGAAATACTGGAAAATATTCGCAGGAGGCTTTTGCAGCTTTGCTTCATACGACAATGGAGACCGTAAACCGCTGGGAAAATGGAAAGGCGAAACCGAATGGAAAAAACCTGTTATCCTTGCTCGAATTATGCAGAAAGTCGAAACTGATGAAGTTGGAACTGCCCACGACCAAAATTCTGGCTTATGCGAGCAACGACGAAACGCAATTCCTGAAACAGGCGATCGAGAATGGCGCGCACGGTTGTATTCTCGGATCCAGCAATATTAAGGAGCTTTTCGAGGCTATCACTGCGCTTATCAAAGGCAAAGGTTATTATCCTACTTTAGGTTCGGGAATAAAGGTAGCTCCGGCAAAACTACCATCGGACTTTGAGAGTAATAAATCGTATGCGACACTTGGCTTTCTGACAAGGCGCGAGCGAGAAATATTAGTGATGATTGCCGAAGGACTAAGCAACAAGCAAATCGCCAACAAGTTGTTTTTGAGCGTTAAAACCATCGAAACTCATCGGACTCACTTAATGGAGAAATTAGGCGCACACGAAGTAACTGCTTTGGTCAGATACGCGATTAAGTCAGGAATGATTTCAATTTAATACTGCCGACATCTATGAGATGGTTGGCACGAAATATGACATTAAAATAGGATAAATACCCGATTGCGTTATTTATAATTGAGTATATATTTTAGGCAACTTAGAAAATTTCGAATTAAGGGTGATACCTCCTCACTTCGAGTAGTTCCAGCCCCCCTCTACTCAAGTAAAAGGTACACCCTTATTTATTTCTATTCGACCCGGATATGGTTGGTGTAAATCCAACCTTTGCCTCCCCTTTTGATTTCCGCCCTGTACAGCCCCTTTGATGAAATGGGGAAATCCCTATGGCTACCATTGAATTGACCATATAATTTGCCATTGCGGATGATGGTCATTTCACCGGCTAAGGGTAAATCTATTTGTAGCTTAGCTCCTTCACAAAACATACCGGTATCCCCGATCCCGATTTTCTTGTCATCTAAAATCATCTCCATCCGAAAATTGTTTGCATTTCCCCATCTATAATTCGAAATGAATAGCCGGCATTCACGGATAGCATCATATATTTGCCGTTTGGCGACTTCCAAATCGCCTGAAAGCTGTTCGTTCAGGAGAAGATGAGTTCTTATTGATTTGAATTGAACCTTATAGGGGAAAATAATCAGCTTCAAAAACCCTACTTTATATGGAAAGCCATGAACATCAATCGACCCAATCCCGGCTATTTTCTTGCTCAAATTTAGCTCATCCCAGATCCTCAGAATCCTATCAGTAGGGCTTTTAAGGGATCTCCGCGGAGATATGAGCATATTGAGTTTGTTATATTTTTTCAATCCTTCCATCCATTCCGACATATGATTCCATATCTCTATGCCATTGAATCCTTCAATATCCCACTCAGTCCAGGGATAAGATGGAAATTGGGGAAGATGCCCTCGGATTTCATCCGGATGGGCGATAATGCCGAGGGCGCCCTTTGATGCTCCTTGGGCCACGTAATTGGCCGCCCTTAATCCGGGTTCAATTATCTTGTCAAGGCCAAAAAGCAGATAATGATTTCTGTTATCTGGGTCGTGAACTTCATAGCCAATCACTACCAAGGTTTTCCCATAAAACCCTTCCTTCCCTTCGGCATAGTTCTTTAAGGTCATGTGGTCAGTTACCATAATAAAATCAAGCCCAACATCATTGGCGATTTTAGCGACTTCCTCGAGAGATTTCGTGCCATCGGAATCAGTGGTGTGAATGTGAATGCATCCGCTAATGACTTGCTTCAGGCTAATTCTCCTCCGGCAATCTTCTGATCAGTAGCCAACCAATTAACATCATCACAAAAACGGAGGCTACTGCGAGCCGGTATTTTACAACCCCCAGAGGTCCCGCCAACAGAACAATCAAACCCCAAAGTAACGGTCCAATCACAGCCGCCAATCTTCCTGAAAGTGCACACAAGCCAAAAAATTCCGCGCTTCGTTCTTTGGGAGCAAGCTGTAGCAGGTACGGTCGATCTGTCGTCCATATTCCTCCCAACCCAATTCCGGCAAGAGGCCCGATAACCCAGAACATAGGCCGCACTGCGCTGACAATGGCTAAAAGCAACGTTATCACCCACAATAATGTGCAAAGTTTAAGAGATCTTCCCGGTCCGATCCTATCGGCGACAACGCCCCAGACGAATGAACCAATCACAGCAAATACTGTCGCCGAAATCAAGAAAAGCATCACCTCATCCATACCGGTGGTTGCTGTAATTCGTTTTTGATTAAAGCCGCCAACCATCACCAAGTAAATACTCATAAATGCTATGATAGTTTCCATAGCTTCCACGATAAAGAACCTGGCAATCAGAAATCGTTTGACAATTGGGAACTCGCTGGAAGTTTTGAATATCCGATAAGGAGATTTGAATAATTCCCAAAAGGGAGGTAACTTGGTGTTGATGGGCCGGATTTTCTCGCGGACAAATAGAAACATGGGTAATGAAAAAAAGAAGAACAGAATCGCGGTGGGCAGAAAAGAAGCCTGTCGCGAAAAATCACTGCCGGTGCCCACGAAGGGCCTGATCATCAACATTCCGACAATCGAACCGACATAGCCCAACGCCACACCTAAGCCGGAAACTTTGCCTTCACGTCCCGGAGGAGAGATTTGCGGAAGAAGGGCGTTGTAAAATACTAAGGAAGCTTGATAGCAGAAAACTGCCGCCCCAAAGAATATTAGATAGCTGATCAAGCCCGAATTCAATTTAAGCGAGGCCGTAAATAGACAACACAGCGACGTGAATAAAAAAATGAAAATCTTTCTCCTGCCGATCTTATCCGACAACGCCCCCATAAATGGCATCGAAACCGCGATAAGAAGCATAGCTGCGGACCTGGCCAACGCCACCATCAAGTCAGTCCCTCCAAGATCCTCAACTACCCATAATGCAAAATAAAGCGAGACGACATTCATTGAGAAAATGGTATCGGCAAAATCAAAAAAGGCCCAGCTCAATGATGGGACTGTGATGATTTTCTCCGGACGGTCGGTGGATAAATGATTATTCATCGTGTGGCAATAAAAATGCCCAAGCCGATACCCAATAAATCAGCGGCAATATCCTTAAAGCTGGCGGTCTGATCCGGGTGCTTTGAGTCATAAAGTTCCTTAAGCGACCCCAATGAGAGAGTCACCCCCACGGCACAATTAACCGATTTATTTTCTGAGAAATTGAAATGAAACCGGGAGACCTTGTATGAAAAGACCGAAATAAATGCAGAGAGCGCAATATGACGGAATTTATCTTCGCCTAACCATTTATCATTAGCTCCGGCTGCTGTATGCGCAGATCCCACCAGGAGCAAACAGATAAGGACCAGAATGCCAGCGGCAGTGTTGCTCTTTCTAAAAGCCAAGAGCATCGGATATTGCCTGCATCCCTTCGAGGCTCAGTTGCATAAATTCATCAAGCGTCAGTCCGAATTGCTCGCAGGTAAGGATATCCTCACGACGTGCGCCCGCGGCAAACCTTTTTTCCTTAAATCGTTTCTTCAAAAATTTCAGGTCCACGCCCGCCAGCTTCTTTGAAGGATGCATCAGCGCTGCCGCCACAATTAATCCTGTTACGGGGTCGGCGGCAAATATGGCTTTTTCCATCAGGCTGGAGGGTACCACCTTACCGGCATGCGCCTTAATGCCCCGGATAATTACAGAATCGAGTTTGTATTCATCCAGCCACTGTTCCGTAATGAGCGTATGCCTGTCTGGATTATTAACCGTTTCTTCATAATCCAAGTCATGCAGCAAACCCGTCATTCCCCACAGTTCGATATCCTCATGAAAATGCAGCGCCAGCCGCCGCATTACAGCTTCTACAGACAGAATATGCTTGCGTAGATTCCCGCTACTTATCTTGCATCTGACCAACTCGATCGCCTGATTTCTGTCCATTGCTCCTCCAATTTCAGTCAATATAATATATCTGCCGCTATGATTTTACAATAACTAAATGCTAAAGTATATCCTCTGAACTGCCGTAAGGTTAAATAGCAAGGAGGACGGATTGAATTCTGAAAAGTCAACGATGATTAAACCTGCTGAGGGCTACCCCCATTACATCCTGAAGCTAAACGATCATGTCATTTGGGAAGGCAAGGATTTGAAGCGTCAGTTGGTCAGGATTAAGAAAGAACATCTCGGTGGAAAATTGTCAATCGCCTGGAAGACAGATCGGGAGTTCTTAATTGTCTGAGATTAGTTTCCTCTACAAAAACGAAAAATCCAATATATTCAAGATTATCAAACGTCCCAGAGTACGAGTTTATATCTTCTCCAAAGTATTCCGGGAATGGATAACTATAGATGATGTGCTGACAGACACCGGCGCCGATATCTCCATACTTCCGAAAACATTGGGATTGGTGTTGGTGGGAAAAATTACCAATCGTCGCAGATTCAAAATCACTGGTATGATATCGCATACTTTTATGTATCTTCACGAGCTTCGGACGAGAATCAATGGGCGGGTTATCAAAGCTCTCTATGCCATCGCGGAAACCGATGATTTTCCTCCAACTTTGGGAAGAAAAGGAGCCCTCGATAAATTTGAAGTAACTTTCGTAAAAGGGAAATCCATTAGAATCAAATAACTCGGATAATTACCGATTCCTCCGATATTTCAATGCCTCGCCCTTTAACTATTGACAATCGGGTATAAAGTATTATAATTATTTATCCAGGCAAATGTTCGTGGCTTCATAAATTTTTCTGTCCGGAATTTCACATGGTTAATTCTGAATTAATTATGACTTCAGACATAGATTGAATTTTATTTAGGAAAGGAGGTTCTTGCCCGGGGCATTCTTATTTGGTGCAACATCAATATCTACAACCATAGGAGAAGTGTATGAGATTTAGAGTGGTATTTTGCCTATTGGCATCCATCTTATTTATTGGGGCCGCGCAGGCCGCATATCTTGAAGCCGGCAAAGAGTATGTCCCCAATAAAATCGTTGTCAATTTTCAACCCGAAGTCGGGATCCTGCCTATCGATAATTCATCCGGCAAAACATTGACGGGCATTGCAGAAATCGACCAACTCAACCGCGATTTCTCCGCCTTTGATATGCACCGCCTTTTCCCCGGTTCCAAGGATGAAGAATTAAAATATTATTATGTGATTCGATTTGCAGATGCTCCTGAGTTGGAGGAACTGCTGGCCAGCTATAATGCTTTGAGCATAATCGAGCATGTTGAATCTGTGGGAATCCAGCCCATATATGTGGTTCCGAATGATCCCTCATACGGAACCCAGTGGCATCTGCCAAAAGTGAGCGCGCCTCAGGCATGGGATCTTGAACAAGGCGATGCGGCGGTGATAATCGGCATCCCAGATACCGGAGTGGACTTAGACCATCCTGACCTGGCAAATCACATTTGGATAAATGATTCCGAAGATATCAATCACAACCATCAATTCGACGGTGGAGACATCGATAATATCGATAATGATGGAAATGGATATATAGATGACGTTGTCGGTTGGGATTGGGTTGATAACGCCGGTTGGCTGTGCACAGATGCCGATTGCGACACCCCAGACAATAACCCTATGGATTATATGGGACATGGCAGTCATTGCTCGGGAATCGCCTCGGCGGTAACTAATAACGGCGCGGGAGTTGCCGGATTGGATTGGAATGGCACCATTATGCCATTGCGCATTGGCTATCAGCTCCTTTTTGTATCCGGAGTGGTTCAAATGGATTGGGCCGCATCGGCCATAAATTATGCTACCAATAAAGGAGTTAGAGTGATCTCCTGTAGCTGGGGATCAGATAATAGTGGAGGCATCGCGGCCGCAGTGGACAACGCCGTCGCCCATGGAGTTCTTCTATTTTCTGCCGCAGGCAATGACAATAATCAGACCGCCAGCTATCTCTGCAACCGAAGCGACGTGGTGGCGGTCGCCGCAACCAATTCCTCAGACCAGAAGGCCTCATTTTCCAACTTTGGAACTTGGGTCGATGTTTGCGCTCCTGGAGAAAATATTTACAGCACCTTGTTCGACAATACCTATGCCAATATGAGCGGCACCTCAATGGCCTCTCCCCTCGCGGCTGGCCTGGCTGGATTGGTAACTTCGCAGAATCCATCACTAACGCCCGCTCAAGTCGCTCAGAGGATATACGATTCTTGCGATAATATTGATCCAATCAATCCCAGCTACGCCGGGCTTTTAGGATATGGCCGTATTGACGCTTACAGCGCTGTGGCGGGAGGTTCGCCCGGTCCAGGTGTTTCAGTGAGCATGATTCCCGATAATCCGCCGATTAACATTCCGGCAGGCGGTTCATTCACCTTCACTGGTGTGTTAACCAATAACACCAGCTCACCTACAATTACCGATGTTTGGGTGAAAGTGCTGGTTCCGGGTTATGGCTTATATGGACCTGTTCTCCAAGCCAACAATGTTCCACTCTCAGCGAATCAGACTCTGACCTATCCTGGGATTAATCAAAATATTCCCAGCTTCGCTCCGATAGGGCAATACGCTTATATCGCGTATTGTGGCAATTATCCCAGTCCAATTGATTCCTCCTATTTCACCTTTAACGTCACAGCAGGCGCTCTCGGAAAATCCGCTGATTGGTCTCTTAATGGCTGGTTTGGCGATTGCCATCAAACACTTCCAATGAGAACCGCCTTAACAGGAATCTTTCCGAATCCGTTCAACACGAAGGTCGTCATCAGTTACGACTTGGCTTATGATGGGTTAGTTTCTCTGGAAGTTTACAATTTGATGGGCCAAAAGGTCGGCACGTTGGTGGATGGGTTCCAGTCGGCAGGCCATAAGGTAATGAGGTGGGATGCTTCTGAGCAATCGTCTGGAGTCTATTTCGCACGATTAGCCCTCGGTCAATGGTCAGCAGTTTCAAGAATGACTCTTATGAAATAAACCCCAGTATTATAGGTAATTTTGAACCGAATCATCTTATCCATTATACGTAAAATGATTCGGTTCTTTGTTTTACAATTGATAACTAATGTTTTACTTGAATTTGACGCAACAATTAGCAAATGCGCTGATTCATCTATTGAGTCATATTGAGGGCTTAGGCTGGACCTTAAAAGTGATACCTTAAGCCAAGCTGGTTGATTCCTCCCGGTTGGAATGTCCCTTCGATCCGTTGGTAGTTAATGGAAAATCCCTGATAAAATTGCTTCAATATACCGATTTCCATGTAATAATCATCTTTACCTTCCCAGGCCAAATCACGATTTAGATCGGCGGTCAACTCTATTTGGAATTCACCACCCGCCCTAACCGTGTTTATCAGCACTATTTGAAACGTCCAGCCCTTGTCATTGAGATTATCATTACTATTTTTATATAGCGCCAGATCATTGCTGATTCGCGAAAATCCTAATTTTTCGGCAAAGACTGTAGAACTTGATGACACTGCCATTAGCATCGCCAACGTTATGATCCTAATCCTCTTCATGATATTTTATCTTCCTCGAATTTTGAGTTTTGGTTAATATGGATTGCATAGATGTCGTTTAACATATTAATGAATATGAGACGGTTTTCTGTCAACAAATTAATCAAAATGCATTTTACTGAAAAATGCTAATTCGAGAACATTATGGGCAGGATAGAGAAAAGCCACTTGTTAAATATATATTTAAGGCAGGCAATTTTTATTTTGACAAGATGCCCAGATATGATATATTTGCAATAAGTAACCCTATGATCCAAATAGATAAACCAAAGGCAAAATATATCTTCGTTACAGGGGGTGTAACATCATCGCTGGGCAAAGGCATAGCTGCGTCTTCCCTGGGGTTGCTTTTGAAATGCCGGGGCTTGAAAGTTATGATGCAAAAGCTCGACCCATATATTAATGTTGATCCGGGAACAATGAACCCTTACCAGCATGGCGAAGTATATGTGCTGGAGGATGGGGCTGAAACAGATCTTGATTTGGGTCATTACGAGCGATTCATCGGGATTAATTTAAGCTCAGTCAATAATGTAACCTCTGGTCAGGTCTATGATACGGTTATCACGCGAGAACGCCGGGGGGACTACCTCGGGGCTACAGTTCAAGTTATTCCTCATATCACCAATGAAATCAAGTCAAGGATCCGCAAGGTTTCTGAAGCCGAAAAAGATGTAGATGTAATTATCACCGAAATTGGCGGTACAGTCGGAGACATTGAATCCCAGCCTTTCCTCGAGGCGATAAGGCAGATGGGAATTGAAGAGGGTCGCGGGAATGTGCTTTATATTCATCTAACCTATGTCCCTTATCTCGAGGCCGCCGGAGAACTCAAAACCAAACCTACCCAGCACTCAGTTAAAGCATTGCGAGAGATCGGAATTCAGCCGGACATCCTCCTCTGCCGCTCATCCAGGCCCCTCTCCAAGGAAATAAAAAATAAAATCGGACTATTCTGCAATGTTACTCCCGAAGCGGTTATTCAGGATTTGGATTGCGAGAGCATTTATGAGGTGCCATTATTATTTCATTCCGAGATGCTGGATAATTTGGTTGTTCATTATATGAATCTTTGGTGCCGGGACCTCGACCTGTCAGCATGGGAAAGAATCGTCCACAAAATCAAATTTCCTTCGGCAACCACTCGCATCGCCATCTGCGGGAAATACATCCAACTTAAAGATGCATACAAGAGCATAATGGAAAGTTTTATCCATGCCGGCGCGGAAAATGATGCCCGGGTAGAATTGGTTTGGATTTCTTCCGAGGATGTTAAAAAGCGCGGCGCCCCGCATTACCTTCACGATGTTGATGGCCTATTGATACCCGGCGGTTTCGGTGATCGAGGAGTCGAGGGAAAGATCGAGGCGATCCAATACGTCCGTGAAAACCGCATCCCGTTTTTCGGCATCTGCCTTGGAATGCAGTGCGCCACAATAGAGTTTGCCCGAAATGTATGCGGATTGGAGGGAGCCAACAGCACTGAATTCGATCCGGAAGCCCCTCACCCGGCAATTCATATTATGGAATCGCAAAAGAAGGTGTCTCAAAAGGGCGGCACTATGAGATTGGGCGCCTATCAATGCCACATTGAGCCGGGCACCAAATCGGCCCAAGCTTATGGCCAATTGAGCATTTCTGAAAGGCATCGCCATCGATATGAATTAAATAATGAGTATCGCGAAATCCTACAGGAGAAGGGAATGATTTTGGCAGGATTATCACCCGATGGAAATCTGGTGGAAATAATTGAAATCAAGGACCATCCCTGGTTTGTCGGTGTCCAATTTCATCCTGAATTGAAATCAAGGCCGGATAATGCCCATCCATTATTCAGGGACTTCGTGAAGGCGTGTTTGGAGTATCGACAGAGCAAGGAAGCGGTCCCGTCCATAGAGATTTCCGGCATTGGAGAGCAATAGGGTGGGTCAAATAGGCGGGGTCGGGACGTGATATTGGTGCTATAGTATGTGTTGAATTCTCGTGAATGCAGGACAAAAGACGACAGTTAGATGCATATTAATGAATGTTGAATCGATTGCGCAAGAGTTAGGAGATTATATGAGCATCGCCAGGTCGTTGAGGAAGATACTCATATCATGGAAAGTCATACTTGTATGTGTCTGCATGGTTGCCGTCTCCTGGTACCTCAGGAGTATCGAAAAACAAGTTCTTGACATAGATCGAGAAGTCAGTAGAATCGAAAGAGAAGTATGTGGGAATTCAATCCTCCCCACACTTCCAAGTCTTTTTCCCTCCTCACTTCGGTCAAGGTTAGATGACGTTGATTACAGGTTAGAAGATATCTAGTCAGAGTTGTCGGGCATCAAATGGGAATTAAGTTTCAAGTAGCGAAACTGCGGAAACAAACTGAGACATTTTTCTGACGGTCAAAAAGTCTTGTAGGTCGGGTTCCGAAGCTCCGACCATGTTGGAGCGCAGAAACCCGACAATTAATTCTTGAAAGATCATGTCGGGTTTTTCGTCCCGATTTCATCAGGACTTAGAACCTGACCTACCTTGGTTGAGAGGATGCGCATTTGGCAGGCACTTTCAAAGTAAATGACATCGAAATCGGCGCAGGGCGTTTGGTCCTCATCGCCGGGCCCTGCGTGGTTGAAAATAAAGATATCACCGCTCGTGTTGCGAATCAGCTTTCAAAATTGAGAGATAAATATCGCCTCCAATTAATATTCAAATCCTCATATACGAAAGCTAATAGAACTTCAGGGAAGTCATTTGCCGGTCTTGGTATTGACGAAGGGCTTAGAATCTTGCAGGCCGTCAAATCCGACTTTGGGTTCCCCCTATTGACTGATGTTCATTCCCCAGCCGAAGTTGCCTCGGCATCCGAAGTTGCTGACATCCTCCAGATACCCGCATTCCTTTCGCGACAGACCGATCTCGCTTTAGCGGTGGCCAAGAGCGGCAGGGCAGTGAACATTAAGAAAGGTCAATTTCTGGCGCCGGAAGATATGAAACATATCGCCGGTAAATTCGAAGCCGCCGGCAATCATCGAATTATGCTCACCGAACGCGGCGCCTGTTTTGGGTATCATAATCTCGTGGTCGATTTTCGGTCTTTTATCATTATGAAGAATCTTGGTTATCCGGTCATCTATGATGCTACCCATAGCATTCAATTGCCATCGGGCGGCGGTTTTGCTTCCGGAGGCAATCCCGAATTCATCATTCCGCTGGCAAAAGCGGCTGTTGCCTGCGGCATAGATGGCCTATTTATTGAAACTCACCCCGACCCAGCGTCAGCGTTGAGCGATACCCAATGCCAACTCCCTCTGAATGAGATGGAAAAACTGATCCAATCGGTCTGGCCCTTGGGATAATCTTAATTGCGCAGATGGATTCCCCCCATTAATATGGGATGTTGGCAATATTTTTAGCCTGGAATCATTGCCCAAGAAAGCAACTAAAACTGCACAATTTTCCGCTAACTATTCAGGCCTCAAGAAGTTAGAATTAATTTTCAAAAACATCGAGAATTGGTTTGAGATTTGAGTAACCATTTCGCTGAACTGAAGTGGGGATTAAGGCAATTCACAAATATAAGGCAGGAGGTAAAAATGTTCAATCGAAAAAGCCACGCACTAAGAGGTTTTATTTTGCTTGCCATTATTATCGGCATCGTCCTAGTGAATGGCTGCGGCAAGCTTTCTCCTACTGGTCCGCAGAATGATCAAGCCATTCAAAAGGAAGCATTTGGCATTGAGGATATCGAAGCTCAGTGGGGAAAGACATTTAAGGGGGGTTTCCTTCCTAATCAAAACCAGCAGGTTGGGACAAACGAAGATTCGATTTTAATTGATTGCTTTGGCTACAAATCAATATTCCGCTTGCCGGCAGGCTCCGTGCGACAGCCCACCCTCATAACTATCGCGCCATCCAGATACCTCACAGCGAGTGGCGCAGTATATGTCTTTAATTTCGGCCCCGAAGGACTGAATTTCAATGAAAGCACCACATTGGGTTTGGATATTTCAGCGTTGGAGGCATATAATCCCAATCCTGGCGTTCCCTTCCCAAGTATCAAATTCTATTGGTGGAATACAAGTACTTCAACCTGGGATTTGCAGGAAAGCGATTCTGATTTTAGTGACGGGAATGCCGATTTCCATATTGATCACTTCTCACGGTACGCCATTAGCGGCTAATAAACCCAGGAACTGCTCACCTCAGCCCCGCTCCGGCGGGGCTTTATTATTTTCCATAATTGAGACAATCAAATCAACTCAAATGATTAGCTGCATCTCCTCAGAATTCAAATCAGAACCAACTCATACTGGTGGATTCTCCCCACAACTATGGGATAAAATCAATAATTATGGCCCTGTTCCAAACCTAATTTTATTTCTATCTCGATGATTGTGGGCGCTATCTTCTTGTCCTCACACATATTACAAATTTCATAGAAATCCTGCTTTCTTGGCTCATAAATTGAATTATGATTAGTCTGGCTAATAACGAATAATAAATAAAACTCAAACCAAGAGGGTAATTATGAATAATCGCAAAAGAATCGTCATCAGAAGCATGATCTTGTTGGCGGTCTTAATGGGTGTAATACTCATTAATGGCTGTGGCAAGATTTCGCCGGTGGCGCCTGAACAAAATGACGCAACTCTTAAGCAACCTTTCGGCGCCCAACAAATTGAAGATAAGTGGGGCAAAGTATTTTCCTTTAGTTCTTACAATGCCGTCGTGGGTTGGGTTGACAGTGGCGGTGGGACGATGTCATTTGATGGAACGGGCTATGAGGCCGAATTTGACATACCTGACGGGGCGGTGGAAAGTTGGGTCAAGCTATATTGCCAAGGCTCAGCATACTTCACTGAAAGTGGAATGATTTATGTCTTTGAGTTCAAGCCAGATGGTTTGGTTTTCGAGAAGCCAGCCACTTTGAGATTGGAAATGGAAGCCTTGCAGGATTTTAAGGAGGGCGATCCCTATATTGGCGCTGAACTTCTTTACTGGAACGACAGTACCGGCAATTGGGACTACCAGAAGGCGGATGGTGACACGGATGGCGATGGCATCGTGGAATTCCAGATTGAGCATTTCTCAAGGTATGCAGTTGGGGGCCAATCACAATAAAGCAGGATGATCTACACTCCAGCCGACAAGGGTCGGGCAGATGCCCGACCCTTATCTTTTGAATGATTAGCTCGAATTACAACCTGATAGATAGAAGCTCTTCCTCTGAATGCATCAATGGCACCGCGGTCATCACACTGACTTTATCCCCGCATCTCACTTGAATGTTCACCTCCGCTTCATGCTTGCCATCACCATAACGCGCTGTCAATCCAGCCGCAGTTCCCATAGAGGTCACCTCGGAAGATTCGACCAAAGTAGATGGCCCCTTGAAATCCACCGCCTCCAGCAAAGCCTCATTCGCTAAATCACAAGTGGATTCAAGAAAGTGATTCTCACGCTCGTCTCTACCCACGATTATCTTGATTCCATCCACCCGGAAATGTCTTCCAAATTTCAATCGAGCCACATCTTTTAGCGAAAAACCGGGTTTATGCTCGAGCAGATCCCGCATTCTGATGGCATATTGCGGATCGGTCAGCATACATCCTCCCGCCGCACAAGGATAATCGGTAATATTCAGGCTTTGTGCCATTTCCATCTGTCTTTTGCGCGAACGTCCAGAGATATCAAGCAATTTCCAATGGTCGATAACGCCATCTTTCTCCGCCCCGGTCGCGGGCAGAATTCGCCCCGACAGCGGCCTGAGAATAACCCTATCGCAACCAGCTTCCTTCTCGATTAATCGCAATGTATTTTTCATCTGACTCATTGGCCTTTGACCAACCACCTCTCCCGTGATTAGGAAATCAGCGCCCAATTCGCTCATAAAGGCCCGCGCCTTCCTGAAGAAATAAATCCGGCAGTCGATACAAGGGTTGATCTGCGACCCATACCCGAATTTGGGGTGTTTGAGTATTTCCAGATAATCATCGGCGCCGACAAAATGAATCAGCTTTATCCCGAGCGTTTTGCAAGTGGAAATTGCATCGGAAAAACAACCGCCAACCTGATGCTTGGCGCAATTGCAGAACGGAGTAGTGAAATTGATTGCCGTGACTTCAATCCCCATATCGATGGCCAGCTTCACTGCCAGGGTGGAATCCAATCCTCCTGAAAGCAAAGCCACCGCTTTGGGTTTAATTTGCATGGCGGCTTCTGAGGTCATTGCCATTGTCCCTTAATTCTCCGCCATAATATAGGCATCATATTCAGTTTCAAAACGAAGCTTGTGCTTTGCTTCTTCTTGTGCCAGATGCTTGAATATGCCTTGAATGTTGGTATCTGCCGCTCTACTGGCAAGATCCGTATAGAGTCGGAAAGACGCCTTTTCCCGCTTCATCGCTACGATAAGAATATCTTGATAACTCATATCCGGCGCAATTTTCACGGGAATTGTGTAATCGGCGATCTTGAGATCATTTATTTTGGCAAGTAAAGGCATAGCCTGCGCACCGGCCGAAATCTGCTCCAACTTCTTTTTATGTCCCCATTCCTCCCGCTCAAATTCCTTCAACACCGATTTCAATCCTGCGAATTTGGCCTTCTCTGCCAGATGGGAGTAGAAATTTGCGGCCTCTTCTTCCCGGTCAATGGCAAATTTTAATATGTCCTTAATGCTATCCATTACGATTCTCCTCATAATCTTCAAATGATTCCATAATAACCTGCGATACTATATAATTGGAACCGAAAAAGCAATAGGTTGTTCAGCAATTCGCCTCAATCGTGAACGGGCAACTATAGAACATATAGCATAAGATATACTGCCACTCCGCTGATGGAAACAAACATCCACACCGGCCAGACCCATCTTACCAATTTTCGGTGGCGGTCATATCTGCCCTTCAGCGCATATCTCACTGCGACTATAATGAAGGGAACCATCACTGCCGCTAAAATAACATGCGGTATTAAGATGGCAAAATAGGCCGTCCTGGTCCAATCATGATATGGATAAGGAACCGAGCCGACTTTGAAATGATATACCAAATACGAAATCAGAAAAAGAGCAGAAGTTGTCAGAGCCGAAAGCATAAATTTCTTATGAGTCGCCGCCTTCCCCTTTCGGATATTGATATACCCGAATATCAGCAAGATGGCGCTAGCAGCATTGAGGACGGCATTGACCGTGGAAAGATCGCTGAATATCATTGAAGCTGATGATACAATTGGTGAATATCTCTTATTAAAATCTTGATACTGGAGTCATCGGTGCCACTATAATAACCACGGATGCGCCCTTTATCATCGACCAGTATGAACTTGGTGCTATGCATTGATGGAAGTCCTTCTGCCGCCAAATGGAACCCTTGCTCGGATAAAAGTTCCACATTTTCGATCGCACCATTAAGGAAAATCCAGCGGTCATCCATCACACCGAAATTGGAGGCATAATCTCGAAGAATAACTGGAGTATCGATTTCAGGGTCAACCGAGATGGAAACAAATCTAATTCTCTTTTCATCTTTGAAAAGCTGGTATAACTCAGCCATATTAGCGCTCATTATTGGGCAGGGACCCCGGCAACTAGTGAAAAAGAAATCTATCACATTTATTTTGCCATGAAGTTCATTATTACCGAAATGCCGATTTGAACTATCAATGAAATCAAATGCGGGCACCTCGCCAAGAACAGGAATGTCAGAGCGAGACGATTCCGCCCCTTTTATCACCAAATACCCAACTGCGCCCATAATCAAAACCATAACCGAAATTGCCACTGCCAGCGCAAGCGATTTCTCCGGTAGTTTCATATCATTCTCCTGATGATGCCTTCAGTGCAGAATAATTCACCAATATTACGCCGACATAAAGGCTTGCCAGCCAGAGGTGAAATACCTCCATCAAGGGCGGTAGCCCCACAAACAGCAATATTAATCCTACAAGCAACTGAGCCGAAACGAGAAAGATGGCCGCCCAGGCGCTCTGGATCACGATCCGAAAAGGTTGGGAACTCTTACTAATGATTTTGGAGCCGACATGACCGGTGATACCCGCCACCAAGAAACCCAAAGTCACGTGCAGATGCTTGAGGCCGCCAACTTTGCTAAGCCATTCAAGTTCTGAGAGCAATGGGTACTGAGCCCTTATTATCTCAATTGACGAGCGGATCTGGGTGCCAAGCAATATCTGAATCACCGCGAGAATCCATAGCGATCCAATCCAATAATTAATTTTCTTAGGATACACACTTTCATTTCGAGGAGCATTTTCAAGGTAATAGGCCTGAGCAGTAAGATAGATAAGCAAGCTGACGATTATCAGGGCCAGAACTGCATGGATGGTGACTGCCAAAGGCTGTAACTCCAATGCTATCAGGATTCCTCCCTGCCACCCTTCGAGTGCAACCAGCACCGCCGCCGCCAGGGCGGGATAGAGGATTTTGGGGAATTTGCGGAAACTTTTCAATGCCCAAATGGCCGTAATCAAAATTAACACTCCCACGGCAACCCCGCACAGGCGATTGAAATACTCTATCCAGGCAAGTGTGAAATTGAACTGACTGGGGTCGATGTTAGGAGGAAGTTGATCCATATTGGTTGGCGGCAGCCACCTGCCGAAGCACTTTGGCCAATCCGGACAACCCAGACCGGCGCCAGACACTCGAACCACCCCACCAATGAAAATCAAAAGATATGTCGCCACAGTGGCCATCAAGGCAAAACGCCAGAATCCTCTCATAGCTATTCCCTATTTCTCGATTATTAGTCGTTTTCCAAAATTCATCTTTAATGGACCTCATCAGCGCTCGAATCAGTGGGTTGGCTGTGATTCGGGTTTGCTAATGAATCCGAAGTATGTCTTTCATAAATAATGGCGTTCTTATTGATTGGTCCGGCCTTAATTGGATAGATGCGATCACGCTCCATCGTATCAAACATAGTCAGGATAATCAATATCGCCAAAAAAGCCACTGCCGCTGACAAAACTATCAAGTATAGCTTATTATCATAGATGAGATGCATGAAAAAGAATGCCACCAGCAATGCTTTTATCGATGCTATAATCAAAGCCACTACCACGTTCCACCCACCCAGGCGGATAAAGGAAACGGCCACAGTCACCGCGGTTAGAAAGATAAGGGCCGCTCCGACCACAAGATAGATTTTTAGGGGTGTTATATGACCGCTGTGAATCAAAGCATTTTTTTGCATTGCGTTATCCAATCAGATATAGGAGAGGAAAAAGAAAAATCCAAATCATATCGACCAGATGCCAGTAAAGGCCTGCCAGCTCAATCGGAGTATAATAACTGCTGGAAAAGGCTCCTTTCATAGTCCTGATGAGCAGCCAGGTGATGACAGACATGCCGGCAATCACATGGATACCGTGCAGGCCGGTCATCGCAAAATAGATACTAAAAAATATATGGGGATTCGTGCCTTCAATTCCGGTATAGGTATAGTATTTTCCCGGCAACTGTCCCAGATGGAATTTGTGGGCATATTCGAAATATTTTACGACCAGAAATATGCTCGCCAGAATCAAGGTAGCGAGAAGGAATGCGGCAGTGTGTTTCTTTTTATCAATCTGCATAAAGCGGATAGCCAAAGCCATCGTTACCGAACTCGATATCAAAACAACCGTATTTAGCGTTCCCAGAGAAATGTCAAGATGCTTATGGGCATTGTAAAACATATCCGGATTCCAGGCACGGTAAACCGAATACGCCAAAAACAAACCGCCAAACAAAAGAATTTCGGTGAGGAGGAAAATCCACATCCCCAGCTTGGCAGATTCCCGCTGCTGTTCGGTGTCATTGAAATGGTGGGCCAAGTGTTCTGGACGGGCAATATGATGATTCATTTCGTTTCCCAAACCCCTTCTCAAATGCTCGGCTCTACAGCTATTTTGTCATAGTCATAAGGGCCATGCAGTATCTTGGGAGTTTCCGAAAAATTCTCGGTAGGTGGAGGCGAGCTTGTTGTCCACTCCAAGGTGAGCCCTCCCCAAGGATTATTTCCAACCGGTTTCCCTTTTAACAAAGAGTGTATTAGATACACCGCCATAATTAGAAATCCTAATCCCAGAACCCATGAACCGACAGAAGAAAAAGCATGAAGAGGCTGATATTGATCGAGATAATTATAATAGCGGCGCGGCATCCCCTTTGATCCCAAAATAAATTGCGTGAAAAATGTCATATTGAAGCCGATAAAAATCAGAATGGCGGCAACAACTGACCAGAAATAATTGTAGGTTTTACCAAACATCTTGGGCCACCAATAATGTATGCCTCCCAGAAAAGCCATCACTGTCCCACCCATCATCACGTAATGAAAATGAGCCACCACAAAATAGGTATCATGCAGATGGACGTCTGTCGCCATTGCTCCGAGGAACATTCCGGTCAGGCCGCCGATAGTAAATAAAAATAGAAATGACAATGCATAAAGCATCGGAGTTTCGAAACTAATGGATCCCTTGTACATAGTCGCCAGCCAATTGAATATTTTGATGCCCGATGGTATCCCGACCAAAAAGGTTAAGAAGGAGAAGATCATTCCAGCAAGTTCGGACTGTCCGCTGACAAACATGTGATGCCCCCAAACCAGGAAGCTGATGAAGGCAATGCCAAGGCTGGAAAATGCGATGGCATTGTAACCAAATATTTTCTTGTGGGAAAATACTGAGATTAGTTCGCTGATAATTCCCATGCCGGGAAGGATCATAATGTAAACTGCGGGATGAGAATAGAACCAGAAGAAATGTTGGAAGAGGACCGGGTCCCCTCCCATCGCCGGATCGAAAATGCCGATGCTAAAAACCCGCTCCAAAATGAGCAGGAGCAGGGTTATCCCCAGAACTGGAGTAGCTACCACTTGAATAATGGCAGTGGCATATAAAGCCCACACGAATAAGGGCATCTTGAACCAGGTCATTCCAGGAGCTCGCAATTTATGAATCGTAACGATGAAATTCAATCCCGTGAATATGGATGAGAAGCCCAAGATGAACGCCGCCAGAGTCATTGATACCACACCGGTACTCGTTTGGGTGCTGTATGGCGTATAAAATGTCCATCCGGTATCAATCGCTCCGGTGACCATGGAATAGATTCCAAAAATGGCGCCGACGACATATATATAGTAACTGGTCAGATTCAAACGTGGGAAGGCCACATCTTTGGCTCCAATCAACAGGGGCAGGGTGAAGTTGCCCAGAGCCGCCGGAATTCCCGGAATAATGAATAGAAAAATCATCACCGCACCATGAAGAGTGAAAATCTGATTATAAGTGTCCGGTCCCATAATGTCCCTGCCAGGATGCATCAATTCGAGGCGAATCAACATCGCGAATATACCGCCGAGAAAAAATGCAACAGTTATGGAGGCGAGGTATAATATGCCGATCCTCTTATGGTCCAAGGTGAAGGCCCACGATTTCCAGCCTTTTGTTTCATTTAGATAGTTTCTACCAGCAGTGATATCCATCTTCACGTCTTTCATTTTTTCAACGATTTAATATAAGCGACCAGTGCGTCCACATCACGTTCCTTCAATAGTCCCTGATAAGTAGGCATAATATTTTGATAGCCGGCCACCACATCAGCTTGAGGAACCAGGATGGATTTCCGAATATAATTTTCGTCAACCATAGCTTGAGAACCACCGACAAGCTTTACTGGTTCACCGAAAATACCTCTAAAGCTGGGACCATTCCCGGCCTTACCATCAATGTTATGACAGGTCACACAGGCCCTGGAAACATATAGTTTCGCCCCTAAATCTTCAAGGCTCATTCCTTCGCCTACAGTGCTGTTGGCTTCCAGCCAATCGTTATATTCCCGTTCGGGGAGAACCTTAACCTTGCCAATCATCTCTGAGTGTTTGGTGCCGCAATATTCAGCGCAAAAAAGGTTATGCTCTCCGACATTCGGGGCTTCAAACCAAATCATTGAATATCGATTGGGGAGGACATCTTGCTTAATCCGGAAATCCGGCACAAAAAAACTATGGATGACATCCTTTGATGACATCAGTAGCTTTACCGCTTTCCCGGAAGGCACCACCAATTCATTTATGCTGGTGGCTCCCTCCGGATATTCGAAAGACCAGAACCATTTTTGCGCAGTGACTTTGACTTCGAGGGCGTCCTTCGGGACTACGAACAATTTAAGATAGGCATTGAACCCCATAAAAAAAGCTATTGCCACCAAAATCGTTGGAATCACAGTCCAAATAATCTCCAGCCCTATGTTGTGATCCATGCTGGAAGTAAGCCCGGCTTTGCCACGACGGCGATATTTCGCAATAAAGAAAATCATGCTGAAAACAACTATGGCGAAGACAATGGTACTGGCGTAGAGGATATAATTGAATACCGCATCGATTTCGCCTGCGATTGTGGAGCCGCCGGGCGGCATAAATATTGAAGCGGTCGTATCCATAAACTTCGAATCCCGGATTAAGATTCTTTATGAGAGCCTTTCAATTGCTCTTTCACCCATAGAGAACCCAGGAAGATTATCAGAAGGATCAGAGTGATTCCCCCGCCAAAGCGCATCACATTTCCAGCCAGGATGGCATAACCTTTAGAATCGGGATCATAATGATAACAATAAAGCAGAAATCTATCCAGAGTGGTTCCAATTTTTCCTTCGGATGCCTCCAGAAGACCCAATTTGAGGTCCCGCTCCTTAAATTCTATTCCGTAGAGATATCTTGATATTTTCCCGTTCGGTGAGATTATGGTTATCACTGCAGGATGCGCATACTGATCCCTTTCTTTATCATAGTAGTATTGGAATCCGATTGCATCAGCCAACGCTTTCGACTGGCTCTCCTCCGCAATGAAAAACACCCAGCCGTCCTCCGCCATTGCTTTGCCAAAATCGGCATAATATCTGCTTTTCTTGGCGGCCGCCAATTCGACATTCTCAGTCGGGTCAATGCTTACGGTCAATATCTTGAATTCCTTTCCGGGCACCCAGTCCAATTCACGTGCGGCATTACTCAATCCGTTCATCACGAGATTACAGAGCATCGGGCATTCATAATAACCCAGAGTCAGAATTGCCGGCTTGCCGTCACGGAAGTAATCTCTAAGTTCGACTTTCTGGCCCTTCTCATTCGTGAAAACAAGCCCTAATGGAATAGAATCGCCAAGATGCTCCACCACATCGATTCCCTTCAATTCCGGCGGAGGAGCCTCGCTGACAACTTGGGCGTGGACAATGGGCGCACAAAACACCATTAATAGAAATATAATGACTATGATCTTATATGGCTTCGGAGATAAAATCAATCCCAGTACTTTCGCTCGCATATTATTTCCCGAGAAATCAATAGATTGCGACTCAATCATTAATTCATGCCTGCTCTGGATTGATATTCCTTTTCCGCGAGAACCTTCATGGCTCTTTCTAATGGAATCCTATAAATCTCCTTATGAGCATCGAGCAGTTCATAGGAATTCAGCACTTCAATTTCCCTAGCCCTCAATTCCCTCAGTTTTGTCGATTCCGGTCTAAGGACTATTTCGTACATAAGTTTTTCTCGCGCTGATATGAAATATTCATCGAGAAGCACAATAGCCGCAACAATCAAGATAATCGCGGTGAGGCCAATACCAATGACTCTTATTACATTGATATCCTTCTTCTCATAACCGGAGGATGTATTATCAGAATGATATCTATCGACGCCACGATTCAATTCACATTCCTAACTATTAATAAAGTTAATTGAATTTTGCAGTGAGGGATCATTAATCGGGATTATTGGGTCAGCTTTCAAGCGTCGAATGAATATCCGCACAAAGACACCCCCGATACCAATCACGCCAGCCGCATCCATCCAGGAAAGATGAACACCGTGATGGTCAAGACTCGGAAGCACGATCCAATATAAGTCCACCCAATGCATAACCAGCATCCAGACCGCCATAATGCCCAGAATCCTGAGATTACGTTTAGTGCCTCGAATTATCAACGCGAAAAATGGGACAACGAAATGCCCGAGAACTAATATCATGGTCACAATTTTCCACGAGCCTTCCCATCGATGCATAAACCAGATTGTCTCCTCCGGAATATTCGCATACCAGATCAGGAAATATTGTGAGAAGGCCATATATGCCCAAAATACCGTGAACGCAAACAGCAGCTTCCCCAAATCGTGATAATGCTCTACCGTGATGATATCTGATAAAATCGCTTTGCTTCCGAGAAACAGGGACACCAGAATTAGGAAAGATATAATGGCCACGAGGCTTCCCGCAAAAAAGTAAACGCCGAAAATAGTTGAATACCAATGGGCATCCAGTGACATCAACCAATCAAAACCAGCAAAGGTAACGGTAAGGCCGAAGAGGATCATTCCGTAAGCGCTCACCTTCCGCATCTTCCGGATTTGACTGGCATCAAATGCCTCATCTTGTTCAATTGACACTTTATGCAGTGTCCTGGATAGCAAGAACCAGATCAAAAAGTAGAACAAGGTGCGCGCCAGGAAAAATCCTTGATTCAGATAAAGAGACTTTTTTTGAAGCACAGCATCATTGGCTACTAAATCGGTATGCGACCAGTGATAAAGGCTATGAATCCCGAACCCCACTGGAATAAAAAGGATTGCCATGATAGGGAGCGTTTTCATAATGGCCTCTATTATCCTTCTTAAGACCACACTCCACACGGCCCCGGAAAGATGGTGAAGCATCGTCAGGAACAAGCCTCCCAGCCCGATCGTGATCCAAAAGGTATAAGCAGTCAAATAGGAATAAAAAAATTGATTAGGATTAGAATAATAGCCAAGGAAAATTAAAGCCAGGCCCACCGCTCCAACAAATAATGCGGCTTTCTCAATCTGTTTCGTCTCCTTAAGTTTGTAGCTGGCAGTGTCAATCTTCATATATTGCTCTACTTGACTTTATCACGCATTTCCTGTGGTACATCATTAATGGAAGCGTTCTGGCTTAACTGCAGCGCACGAAGATAATTCACGATTGCCCATCTATCAGCAACCGGCACTTGCAGCTTATATGAAGGCATATTGCGAATTCCATTACTGATCACTCCGAATATTTCCCCATCCGGAAGATCCCTGATGCGATCGATATGAAATGATGGTGGAGGCACATAGCCATATTTTATCATTATCCCCTGCCCATCACCGACCTGGCCATGACAGGGAGCGCAATAGATATTAAATCTCTCCTGGCCCCGTTTCAAGCTCTTCATATCAATCGGCAACGGGGATTTTGAGATTGCCTTGCCGATTTCATCAAGCCCGAGATAAAATGCATCATCTTCATTTAAATGTCCTCGAGCTACGGTCCCATCCACCGGAGCCCGCATTCCGGCCCCATCCTTAAACATCGCGCTTACTGATTGAGGCTTTAGCTTTGGCTGCTCATCCATATTGGGATTGACCCTAATCGGGGGACTCTCTGATGGCTGCCCCCGGAAGCACCCCGTCAAGAGGGCGATAAGACTAATGCCCAAGAGATATCCAATTGATGAGCATAAAATCCTTTTTCTCAATGATTGCCTACCGTTTCGATGTTACGTCCCCCAATTGACCGCAGGAATTCGTGAGACTCTGTTTTGTCGAACTTGGGATCGCTGGCCTCAATGCTGACAAAAAATCCATCAGTTGAGAATTTGATGAAATTACTGGAATTAAATGCCGGATGAAAGGGGCGCGGCAGTTTATTTAAAATCAACATCCCCAACACTGCGCTGACCGCCCCAAAGAGCACTGCCAACCCGAAGGTCACCGGCACATAAGCCTGGAAACTGAAAAATGGTTTGCCAGCCACGATCAAGGGGTAATTGACTGCGCTCGTCCACCATTGTAAGAGAAACGCGCCGGAACCCCCAACGATAGCCATCATCCCCACTATCCAACCCAAAGGCGATCGCTTCAATCCCATGGCCTTATCCATCCCGTGAATAGGAAAGGGTGAATGGCAATCGAATGACATATAGCCGGCATCACGAATTTTCTCAGCGGCTTTAATCAATGCGGCCGGCCCCTCAAATTCAGCAATCATCAATTCCGTCTTGCTCACTTGGTTGCTCAAATGCCGGTCCTCTCATCAGCCTCGCTCAATGTCAATGCTCCTTTCCATAATGTGGATCTGCTTGAGGCAATACCCCTTTAATCTCCGAAACTGCGATGATCGGAAGGAAGCGCACGAATAAGAGAAAGAGCGTTAAGAATAATCCGAACGAACCCACAAAAATGCCGACATCGTAGATGGTAGGGGTATAATAGCCCCAACTTGAAGGAAGAAAATCGCGGGACAACGAACTCACTACAATTACAAAACGTTCAAACCACATCCCCACATTAATCAATATGGATGAAACAAAAAGAACAGGAATGCTGGTCCGCAATTTCCTGAACCAGAAAACTTGGGGAACCACCACATTGCAGGTGATCATGATCCAGTACGCCCAGGCATAGGGGCCAAAGGCTCGATTAAGAAAAGCAAATGCCTCATAATCGTTCCCGCTATACCAGGCCATAAAGAATTCAATGCTATAAGCGTACCCGACCATCATTCCCGTCAGCAACATAATCTTACTCATCTTTTCAAAATGGCCGATCGTTATGAAATCCTCGAGTTTGAAGACCTTCCGAGCTATTATGGCCAGGGTCATCACCATCGCAAAACCGGAAAATATTGCTCCAGCGACAAAATATGGTGGGAATATTGTTGTGTGCCACCCGGGAAGCACGCTGGTAGCAAAGTCAGTGCTGACCACACTATGCACTGAAAGCACTAACGGAGTTGAAAGTCCGGCCAGAAGCAAATAAGCCAATTCGTAATGCTTCCATTGACGGTTGCCGCCTCGCCAACCCAGCGAAAATATCCCCAGCAAAATTTTCCTCAGTCTGCTTTTGGCCCGATCCCGTAATGTGGCCAGATCCGGGATAAGCCCAACATACCAAAACAGCAGGGAAACCGTAAAATAAGTGCTGACCGCAAAAACATCCCAAATCAACGGGCTTCTGAAATTAGGCCACATATCCATCTGATTTGGAAGTGGGAACATCCAGTATGCCACCCAGATTCGTCCAACATGAATGGCGGGGAAAATCATCGCGCAGATGACCGCAAAAAGCGTCATTGCCTCCGCAAATCTATTAATCGAAGTTCGCCACCGTTGCCTGAGCAGAAAGAGGATGGCCGAAATTAATGTCCCCGCATGCCCAATGCCCACCCAGAACACGAAGTTTACAATCGCCCAACCCCAACCAACGGGAACATTGATACCCCAAATCCCTATCCCTTCCCAAATCAAATATCCGATTAGCACAAAGAACATAATCATTAAGCTACTGGAGAAAGCAATCGCCAAATACCATAGCCGCGGGGTTTTGCGTTCGATGATTTCGCTGATCGCATCTGTGACCGAGGCGAACGTTTGATTGCCCGTAATTAATGGAGTCTCCTGCGAATGGAGTCCAATCTGATTATATGTTCCGCTCTCAGATCTCATTTTCAATGATATAATTTGTGATTGCTAACTCCCGCTTCCGGATAGTGATTCCAACTCCGGATTTGGGTTACGCAGTTTTGCCAGGTATGAAGTCCTGGGCCTAACATTGAGCTCTTCCAGTAGATTATAATTGCGTCCCTTATTCTTTGCTTTGGCCACCTTGCTCGCTGGATTATTGATGTTGCCGAATTCGATAGCATTCGTTGGACAGGCCTGCTGGCAGGCTGTCATAAACTCACCATCCGCAACTTCCGTTCCCTCTTTTTTGGCATCCATTTTCGCGCGGTTAATCCGTTGGATACAATAAGTGCACTTTTCCATCACTCCCCGCGAACGGACGGTGACATCGGGATTATTTAGCAGCTTCATGGACTCCGGCGTATCCTTGGTGTAATTAAAAAAATTGAATCTGCGGACTTTATAGGGACAATTATTTGAGCAATAGCGGGTGCCAATACAGCGGTTATAGGTCATCAAATTGAGCCCTTCCCGATCGTGGACAGTGGCATTCACCGGACATACTGTTTCGCAAGGAGCATTCTCGCAATGCATGCAAGGCACCGGTTGATAAACCATCTCCGGCTCTTCAATATCGCCCGAGAAATAGCGATCCACTCTGATCCAATGCATTTCACGGCCATTTTTTACCTGAGTTTTGCCAACGATAGGGATGTTATTTTCACTCTGGCAGGCGATAGTGCAGGCTCCACAGCCGACACAGGAATTCAAATCGATCGTCATTCCCCACTGATAACCCTCATCATACTTATGCTCTTTCCATAAGGACTTCAATGGAGGATGCTCGACCATCTCTGAAGCAAAGTTAGGATTTTCCCTATAATGCTGAAGAGATCCTTCACGGACTATGGGACGGCCCTCCATGCTCCAGTGATCCTGGGTATTGGCTAAGGGATATTTCTCACCCGTTTTTTCGAGTGTCAGCCCATATCCAATATATAAGGCGTCAGAGGTCCTCAAGGAGTAAGAATTGAACCCAACATCATTCCCCACTTTGCCGGCAGATTGGCGCCCATAACCCAACGTTATTGCCACCGAATAATCGACCCAACCAGGAGTTATCCATACCGGCATCTTCAATTTGCGACCATTAACATTTAACCAAGCCATCTCTTCATTTTTCAGGCCCAAATCTTGGGCAGTCGCCGGGCTCATCACCGCCACATTATCCCATGATAACTTTGTCACAGGGTCAGGCAATTCCTGTAGCCACCCATTATTTGCAAATCGCCCATCATATAGGTTTGCCGATGGCCGAAAGACAATTTCGAGGTTATGGTTATCAGCGGAATATGAGGGGAATGGATTTTGTCGGATGTGATTTATGATCGCAATGGAATCAAAAGCTGGGTCAATTTCAAAAAGCCTGCTGTTTTTCAAAACTCCATCATGAAGCACTCGGCGCCACTCTCTCTCGAAATCACCTGATAATATGGGTTTCCATGTAAGTTGCACAATTTCAATGCCCCTCCGATCAATTCCCGTAATTATGAAATTAATAACCTCCACCGTGGTGCGACTGTCATAAAGACGTTCAATTAACGGCTGAATGACACTTGGGCTTCCGTCGATAGCGCGGGCATCGCCCCAGCTTTCAAGAAAATGTGACTGCGGCAAATGCCATTGAGCTTTATGAGACGTCTCATCGAGATATTGGCTAAGCTGAATGACATCCTCAACTCTATTTAGCGCATCACCAAATTCCAAATCAGCAGGAGCATTATACAACGGATTAGCACCCACTATGATCAGTGTCGAGATCTCTCCTTTATGCATTGCCTCCACTAAGGATTTTAAATTCCCACTTTTGGAAATTGAGGCCTCTTTGATTTCCCGGTACGAGACTGTCTTCCCGATATTCTCCAAATATTTATTGAGAGCAAAAGCAAGCGCATGAACCCCCGGTGGCTGTTGACGGCCCACAATGATCAAGCACTGACCTTTATTATTCATCAAATCCCTAGCTAAGGCGGCCATCCATCTTGGATCAAATCCATGATTGGTACGATCGCTGGGGAAGAGGCCATTTAGATTCATTGATGGTCCGTGAGATTCTAGTTCCGACATCAACTCAATTATGAAAGCGCCAACCATGCGGCTTTGCAATCGCAGGCGATGATCAGCCATTCCACCGGTTATCGAAAATGCGCTTTCGACCACATAAAGCCGATTCATGTCATCCTTATCAGAATCGATTTGTCGCCCAAGGGCAAATCCTCTTGCAGAATTGAGATTTTCACTTTCGGTCAAAAGAAAATCGCTGTCCAGCGATAAAATCACTCTCGCTTTCTCAAAATGATATTCGGGCTGATAATATTTGCCGGTGGCGACCCGTATGCCCTCATATATATTCTCATCACTCACAGGATCGAAAGTTACCCATTTTGCAAGCGGATAGATCGAGGCAAAATCATCAGCGAGGCGAAATATTGTCGGTGAGGAATGTGCTTCGGAGAGAATCGCCAGACCCTCGCCTTTATTCGCAATATATTTTTCGCGGCGGGACCGCCAATGCGAAGCAAAATCATTCCAATCTCTCTCATCACCATCCTCAAGTATTCGTTTCGATCTGTCCGGGTCATACAAACCAAGGATGGACGCCTGCATAAAGCTATTAGAGGTCCCCTTGCTTGAAGGATGAAGTTCATTGCCTTCGATTTTAGTCGGACGGCCTTCATAGCTTTCGACAATCACCCCATAAGCGCTCAACCCGAAAGGCATCGTAGTAGCATAATACTCCGGTACTCCGGGGATGACTTCCTCGGGAGCCTTTGCATACGGGACAATCGCTTCTTCTGGTCGACGGCAACCTGTCATACCCGCCATCGCAATTGAGGCTCCCATCAATGTCAGGAACTTTCGCCTCGACCAGGCGTTGTCAAGCTCACTGGCATTTTGTGGAAATTCACGATGCACGAAGTTACGGAATTCCGGAGTATCAGCGAGCCGCTCCAAACTGCGCCAATATTCTTTTCCAATCATATTTTCGTTTTTATTATTTTTCATCGATGACACCCGGAGCAATCCACCGGAGGATTTATCCCTTTCTCGGCTCGCACTCTGTTCGCAAACTCCATTTGATCAGGTGACGGAACCCATTTCATATTTGTTACCTGATTTGCCGGCCTTAAATATTGGTCAGGATTCCTGTGGCATTTGAGACACCAGGACATGCTCAAGGGTTCGACTTGCATCACTACTTCCATCTCAGCCACATTGCCATGACAGCTTGCGCATCCAACGCCTGCATAAAGATGCATGCTATGGTCGAAATACACGTAGTCCGGAAGATTATGAACTCGGACCCATTTCATCGGCAAACCAGTAGCCCAGCTTTCCCGTACCGGGAGCAATTTCTCGCTTTGGGGTAATATGATTTTGTGGCAGTTCATACAAATCTGCGTGGGCGGAACATTAGCTACCGGAGAAACCTCAACCGAGATATGGCAATACCGGCAATCAATCCCCAAATCCCCGGCATGCAGTTTGTGACTGTATGGAACTGGCTGAATAGGACGATAGCCCACATCCGTATATTTGGGCGATCCGTAGTACCAGAAAAATCCGGTCATTGTCGCTATTATGAGAATAATGGCCAGCAGGGCATAAGAAGGAATCTTGTTTGTCCATTCAGGAAATATCTGCGCCAATCAGCAAAATCCTCATTCCCAATAGCTCATAAGCCAAAACTATCAGCAATCTTAAACTATAACTTCCCATCATAAAAGGCCATCAATGATTACCGAAAAAAACAAAATGAATAAATAAATCAGAGAATATCTAAATAATCCAATGTTCGATTTTCGGGTCTGATTCCTCATCATCCCAAAAGTTTTTATCAAGAAAATCGCACCGAGTGTCAATGCTGTCAGCATATATATCCATCCAATCTTAGGTACCGCTAAGAGCAGCATGCTAACAACAAACAAAAAAATGGAATAGTAGAAAATCTGCTTCGAGGTTTGCAAGTCACCCTTCGCAACCGGTAGCATCGGTAATCCCACTTGGCGATAATCATCTTTATAAAATAACGCCAGCGCCCAGAAATGAGGTGGTGTCCAAAAGAATATTATAAGGAATAGTATTAATGGAGACAACGACACAGACCCTGTGGCGGCAGCCCAGACTCCGACCGGTGCCATGGCACCGGCGATGCCGCCAATTACAATATTAAAATAGGTCTTTGGCTTCAACCACAGTGTATAGAAAAACCCGTAGAAAACAATTGTGGCCAAAGACAGCATCGCGGTGAGCCAGTTGAATAAAAATCCGAAAAGAAAAATGCCCATTATGCCTATCAATATCGAGAATATTAAAGCTCTATGAGGTGGGATGATTCCTCGGGGCAATGGCCTTCTCAGTCTGGTGCGCTCCATCCTGGCATCTATCTCTCGCTCAAAATATTGATTAAGCGAATTGGCGCAACCACCCGTGAGATAGAGTCCAATTATTATCATCATAAACTTAATCGGATGATGAATCAAGGACCCTTCCAGCATTAGGGCTGTTATTCCCGAGAATACAACCAACATCATTACGCGGGGCTTGGTCAATTGAAGATATTTATCTAATTCGGTTATCACAAATCCGCCTTGAATATCAGCTCAAACTCGAAGGAATTCACCATTGAGATTATTCATCAATTATATATCATGAATCAAAGAAAGCTCATCATAGCTTTCGTTCAGGATTCATTACCTGCTTCGGTTAAATTCCAAATTATCAGAGGATTAACTCAACTTATCATGAAAAGTTCATTCTTTTCAAAAAAAATGCAAAGTCTCCAGCGATTAAAGGACATACTTTGCAATCACATTTAGTTGATTTTGTTTGAGAAATAAAGATATTTCTCAAATTTCCCTCAAAAAAGTATAATCCTTATTGACAAAGTAAGAATTTATGTTATATTAGCTAATATGAATGAGTTTAGCAAATCCCTGAATTATAATTATATTCACTATCCGGCTTATTATCGTAGAAGCCGGACAGCAGGATTTGCGTCTTAACCGACCAAAAATTCGCCAAATTTATCAAGCCTGCTGTCCGATAAAGATAGCAGGCTTGTTTTTTGATACAGTAGTAAAGAAGAAATGAGAGAATAGCAGGAAGGAGAGTCGCTTGGCAACAAGAGGTGTCAGAGGAGCAATACAGGTTTCCAGAAATGACCAGCAACAAATCCTTAAGGCAACCAAGAAGTTGGTGCAAATGATGCTTCAAGAAAATGCCATTGCCGCCATAGACATTGCTTCCATTATCTTCACTACCACCAACGACCTGAACGCCGAATTCCCGGCTCTTGCGGCGCGCCAAATGGGTTTGGTTAATGTGCCCTTGCTATGCGCCCGCGAGATAGACGTTCCAAGCTCGATGGAACGGGTGGTCAGAGTGCTGATCCTCATCAACACCGAAAAGAAACAATCAGAGATTAGACACTGTTATCCAGGCGAAACTTCCAAATTGAGGCTTGACCAGGGAGAAAGTAAAAAATGATAGTTGTTATGAGTAGAAAAGCCACATCTGAACAAATCAATGATGTGCTCGCAAGAATTAAATCAATGGGGTATCGACCTCACCTATCGCAGGGCGAAGAGCGCACTATAATAGGCATTATAGGAAATGAAAGAAAACTCGATCCCGATCAATTCACGATAATTTCTGGAGTAGAGAATGTCATTCCGATTTTGAAACCATTCAAGATGGCGTCGCGCGACTTCAAATCGGAGCAATCAATAATTAAAGTGAATGGTGTTCATATTGGCGGAAATACAATTGCCGTTATCGCCGGCCCCTGCGCGGTCGAGTCGTATGAGCAGACACTCAAAGCGGCGCAGGCGGCCAAGAGGTATGGCGCCACCCTCCTAAGAGGCGGCGCATTCAAACCGAGAACTTCACCATATTCTTTCCAGGGAAAGGGGCGCGAGGGTTTGGAAATTCTGGCTCAGGTTAAGAAAGAAGTGGGACTGCCCATTGTAACTGAAGTTCTTGCCGCGGAGGATGTAGATATGATTTCGGAGTATGCCGACATGCTCCAACTTGGCGCCCGCAATATGCAGAATTTTGCTCTTCTGGAAAGACTAGGAAAATGCAATAGGCCAATTCTGCTAAAACGCGGGATGATGTCAACTGTAGAAGAGCTTTTGATGTCCGCCGAATATATCCTTGCCAACGGCAATCCAAATGTAGTCCTCTGCGAGCGAGGAATCAGGACATTCGAAACCTCGACCCGAAATACGCCGGATTTGGCGGCCATACCGGTCGTGAAAAAACTGTCGCATCTGCCGGTAATATTCGACCCATCGCATGCCACCGGCAGACGAGACCTGGTAATACCAATGACCGCCGCGGCGCTGGCTTGCGGAGCCGATGGCATTATAGTCGAAATCCATCCCTGGCCCGATGAGGCGCTTTGCGATGGCCCTCAAAGCCTCACTATCGAGCTTTTCGCTGAAATGATGGAGAAAGTCGCAAAAATCGCCGCCGCCGTAGGGAGAAGCACTTGAGTTCTTTGGGCAAATTTTCGGTCGGAATTCTTGGGCTGGGGCAGATGGGCGGCTCATTAGCAGGCGCTCTTAAGGCTCGGGATAGGAATCTCCGAATTAATGGATTCGACATCCGCAAACCTTTAGTCAAAGCCGCCCTTAAAACGGGAATCATCGAAAATGCGTCTGGCCACGAATTGGATTTAATCGAAAGCTCGGAGATCTTGATTCTGGCCTTGCCGATCTCCATTATTATTGAGATGCTGGATAAATATCATCGCCACCTGCTTAGGAAAATATTGGTGATTGATTTTGGAAGCATCCGCGCGCCAATCCAAAAAACAGTCGCAAAATTTCATCTAAACAATCATGTTGGGATTCATCCCGTCTGCGGGACTGCTTCACGCGGCTGTGAAGCCTGGAATGCCAATCTATTCGAAAAGGCACCTTGCTTCGTATTTGCAGGGCAAAAGGGGAAATACAAACCTTATATTTTGGCAAAGCGCTTGATAAAAACTATCGGCGGTAAAATGGAGGAAATCGATTTCATCGAGCATGATGCTGGATTTGCGTTGACCAGCGGTTTACCGCACATCATAGCATATTCTTTATTGAAGCTTCTTAGAGATTCGGGCATTTCGCATCGGTCGCTTCAAGGTCCAAGTTTTGCGAGTGCCACCAGGGTCGCCTCCAGCGATCCAGAAATTGTGTCGCAGTTTTTATTTCATAACCGGAAATTTCTTATAAAGCAAATAACGGGTTTTGAAAAACAATTAAAACATTTCAAGGCGCTTGTGGCCACCGGGGATTTACAAGTTTTAATCGAGGCAATTGAGAATTATGGCAAAGCGACTTAAAGGGCAAGTTTACCTTCCCGGTGATAAGTCGATATCGCATCGCGCCTTAATGCTGGCCGCAATTTCGAGCGGACAATGTCATGTTGAAAATTTGGCTCAATCGTTGGATGTCGAATCATCTGCCAATTGCCTGAGACAGCTTGGAGTTGAAATCAACAATAATGGGAACTCGGCTCAAGTCCTCGGGGTGGGTTTTAGAAATTTTATCGAACCCGGTACTTCTCTGGATTGCGGCAACTCGGGCACAAGCTTGCGATTGCTCACCGGAATGTTGTCGGCATCCAATGTTCAAGCAACTCTTGATGGCGATTCATCCCTTAAGCGTCGCCCTATGGGGAGGGTCATCGAACCGCTCAAGAAAATGGGAGCTAGGATTGAATCTTTATCGAGTTCCGACAACTGCCCGGTGAAAGTCTTCGGCCAGATTTTGAACGGAGTTTCACAATCAATCAGCGTTCCCAGCGCCCAGGTCAAGACGGCGATCCTTTTCGCCGGGCTTCTGGCCAAGGGCGCAACCGAATTGGAGGAAAGAGTTCCAACACGCGATCATACTGAGAATATTTTAAAATTCCTCGGAGTTGATTTACGAATTGATCAGCGCAAGATTATGATGACGCCTCCCGGCTATCTCAAGGCATTTGATTTGAGAGTGCCCGGGGATCCTTCTTCCGCCGCTTTCTTGATAGTAGCCGCCGCATTAATACCCAATAGCGAACTGGGATTCCAGGAGATGCTTCTTAATCCCACTCGAATCGGTTACATACAGATTCTCATAGATATGGGCCTTAAGATGAATGTACTTGATAGCTGGAAGAAATATAATGAACGGATCGGAAATCTCCTGATCCTCTCCTCCGAGCTGAAAGGTATAACTATAGATGAAAGACATGCCGCTTCATACATCGATGAAGCTCCGGTATTGGCGCTGGCCGCCACTCAGGCAAAGGGAAGAAGCGTTTTCAAAGGGCTATCGGAATTGAAGGTGAAGGAATCTGACCGACTCGCCGGGATCAAGGATATCCTAAATCAAATGGGCGGGAAAATTACCATCTCAGGTGATGATCTCATTATTGACGGCCCCACTGCGCTTCATTATTATGATGGAGAATGTTTTGGGGACCATCGATTGGCTATGATGATTGAAGTTGGCAATTTGATATCTTGCGGGCAGATAAGCCATAAATATGAACAAGAAATCCGTGTGTCGTTTAAGAAATTCTATTCATTGATAGACGGAGTTATGAAATGAAGATCAGGCCGCAGATATTTGGTCTCCTTGGTAGGAACATCTCTTATAGCCTCTCCCCTCTCATTTTCAACGCCATCTTCTTGAGAAAGGGGCTCCATTATAATTATACAATCTTCGATATGGAAGCACGTCATCTGCAGAAATTCATTAAAGGGGCCAAGCTTCTTGGAATCGGCGGCTTCAATGTTACCATCCCGTATAAAGAGAGAATAATGACCTTTGTTGATGGCACAGATAAATCCGCAAAAGATATCGGCGCCATCAATCTGATCAAAATTGATGAAGGCAAATTGAAGGGATTCAATACCGATGTCTATGGTATCCAACAAACTCTCGAATCCTATATGAATGTTCAGTTGAAGGGCGCACAGGTCGCAGTAATCGGCGCGGGAGGCGCGGCCAGAGCGGTGATGTTTTATCTGCGTTACACCCAGTCAGGCAAGATATTTCTGCTTAACAGATCCACAAGCCACGCCAAAACGCTGGCGGAATTGAACAAAGCATATCTTGATGTTGAAGCAATTCCACTATCGCTCCTGCCTGAACTTGTGAGGGAGAATGACATTTTCATTATAATCAATTCCACACCTGTTCCGACTCATTCCCTCTTCGGAAATCAAACGGCGCCAAAAGGCTTGCGTATCTTTGATCTATCCTATAAACCAGACAACTATCCATACGGTCGAAGCCGTAAAAGATGTGATGGCCGCTTTATGCTGGCGGCGCAGGCATCCCGGAGCTTAGAATTGCTTTGTGGAGTGAAAGAGTCAACCAAAGCTATCTATAAATTGATCGGGAGATTTTAGAGGATTGCTAATATGAGATACCTTAGCTCCGGGGAATCGCATGGCTCCGCGTTAACTGTAATAATTGAAGGCCTTCCGGCCGGCATCAGAATTAATGTTGAAATAGTGAATAAAGACCTGGCAAACAGGCAGGCAGGTTTTGGTAGGGGCGAGCGAATGAAAATCGAAACCGACCAAGCCGAATTCACCGCCGGACTTTGGAATGGAATGACCATCGGAAGCCCGTTGACCATAATGATCAGAAACAGGGACTGGGAAAATTGGAAAGACAAGAGGCATGGCAAAAATACTGTCCCTCGCCCCGGCCATGCTGACCTTACCGGATTATTGAAATACAATGCTGATGATATTCAAACCATAATCGAACGTTCCTCAGCCAGAGAGACTGCTGCCAAAGTCGCGGCCGGCTCTGTGGCCAAAATTTATCTCGGTCAGTTCGGAGTAAAATTAATTGGGCATACCATAATGATGGGAGCCATTACAGCCGAAAATGTCCCATCAGCTTATGCCAAATTGAAATCCGCAATTGAGAAGTCCGACCTGCGCTGCGCTGATGCTAATACCGCTAGTAAAATGAGAGGGCGAATCCAAAAAGCCATCGATACCGGCGACACTGTCGGAGGTGTGGTCGAAGTCCGCATTTTCGGAGTGCCACCCGGTATAGGCAGTTATGTCCAATGGGATCGCCGCCTTGAAGGATTACTTGCGCAGGCGTTGATGGCGATTCCCGCAGTCAAAGCAGTGGAGGTCGGAGAAGGATTCGAGAATGCCGGGCTTTCGGGTAGCGAGGTCCACGATCCCATCTATTATTCGAAAGAAAAAGGCTATTATCGCAAGACCAATCGCGCCGGTGGAATCGAGGGAGGAATGTCAAATGGTGAAACGATCATTTGCCGAGCGTATCTGAAACCGATATCAACCCTTCAAAATCCGCTCCCAACTGTCAACACTAAGAATCATAAGGGAGTGATGGCCCCCTACGTTCGCTCGGATACGGCCGTAATTCCTGCCGCAAGCGTAGTAGCAGAAGCCGCCGCAGCTTGGGTGATGGCGGTATGTTTGGCTGACAAGTTCGGCGGGGATTCAATTAAGGAAACTTTGAGAAATTATAAAGGGTATCTCACCCAAATCAAGGGAAGATGAACTTAGTATCCAATATTATTTTATGCGGATTTATGGGCACCGGTAAGAGCGCTGTGGGACAAGCCGTCTCAAAGGAGTTGGGCTTGACCTTTCTTGATACTGATAGGTTAATTGAAAAAAGATCCAATAAAAGCGTTGCGGACATTTTTCGCGAAGAAGGCGAAGATGCATTTCGTTATTATGAAAATAAACTCGTAGGCGAACTCGGCTATTTGAAAAATCTGGTAATCGCCACTGGAGGAGGGATGATATTGTCCCCCGGCAATTATGCACAGCTTGAGGCGATCGGCATAATGATTCTTCTGCGCGCTACTCCCGAGACAATATTCGCCCGTATTGCTGATTCAAGGCGGCGACCATTGCTGTCTAATAGCGACCTAAAATACGAAATTGAGGATCTTCTCGCCAAGCGTAGCCCCATTTATGATAAGATCAAATACAAAATCGATACGGATTCCATGGATATTCGGCAGGTAAGTCAGAAGGTAATCGATATTTACAAAGATTATTATGAATTATCAAGATATTAATGCCCATCTTCACGTTGAGCGGGGCGCCTTCAACCGCCTAAATGATTTTATTAATTACGACAACTATTCATCTGTATTTCTATTGACTGAAGAGAAAATATTCGAAATCTACGGCAGTCACATCCAAAGTCAATTTCAGAAGGAATTGCAAGAGGGCAGATTCTTCAAAATCCCTGGGGGGGAAATGAGCAAAAGCCTTGAATGGGTGGACCGAATCGGCGAACAGATGCTCATTTCCGGCCTCGAACGTCATTCATTATTAGTGGCAATGGGAGGAGGAGTGATAACTGACCTTGGAGGCCTTACCGCTTCACTTTTTATGCGAGGGATCGATTTTATAAATGTCCCCACTACACTCGTTGGCCAGGTTGATGCCGCTATCGGAGGAAAATGCGGCGTCAATCTCGCCATCGCCAAGAATATTATGGGTCTTTTCTCTTTGCCCAAACTTATCCTGATCGATCCGCATTTTTTGGACACTTTGACCGATGGCCAAATCCACGAAGGAATGGTCGAGGTCTTGAAAATCGCCGCTGTGGCCGATACCGATTTCTTTAAGCATCTCGAAGCAACTAACTGCAACATCTCCCAGCTTGGCAATGACGAAAAAGCATCCCTTATAGAGCGGGCGGCGCGGCTCAAACTGGATGTAGTCGCCAAAGATTTCCGTGAAGACGGATACCGCAAAATCTTAAATTTCGGCCATACGACCGGCCATGCCTTGGAGGCATTGCAAAGCTACAGCAGATTCAGCCATGGCCAAGCGGTCGCCATCGGTATCCTTGTGGCTGCCGAGACTTCAGAATTGGCCTGCGGCTTTAATCGGAATGTAAAAGACCGCTTGAAAATGCTTACAAGGAAATTAATCAAGCAATGTAGCCTTGCAAATATCGAGGTCGATGAAGTCTGGCACTTGGCACAATTCGACAAAAAGAAAGATTCTGGTAGAATGAATTTTACGCTGTTGAAAGCTCTTGGCAGGCCGATAGTGCTTCCAGTCGATAAAGAGCAATTTTCCATCTCATTTTCACGAATCATTCAGGAGCTGTCCGGATGAAGAACATATTTATAATCAATGGCCCCAATCTGAATTTGCTGGGAAAGCGTGAGCCGGAAATATATGGCGGCGAGACACTCGATGAAATCAATCAAAAAATCGTTCACCTGGCTATAGAGCTTGGCGTGCAATGTCGATTTATGCAAAGTAACAGCGAAGGTGAGCTTATCTGCTATATCCATAAGGCTATTAACGAGGCCGATGCAATCATCATCAATCCTGCCGGTTATACCCACACTTCAATAGCGTTGCTCGATGCATTAAAAGCGGCGCCGATTCCGAAGGTCGAGGTCCATCTTTCCAACATCCATTCGCGCGAGGACTTCCGCAAGGTGTCGATTACTGCGGCGGGATGCACGGGCTCCATCAGCGGATTAGGGGCCGATGGCTATCTCCTGGCACTCAGATATATCGCTGATAAAATTAGGGGAAAATGAATTATGGCTTATGCTTATTTCAATAATCAGATCGTCGATGAAAATGAGGCGTTAGTTTCCATTCGAACTCATGCTTTCAATTATGGAACTGCGATCTTTGAGGGAATCAAAGCCTATTACATCGAGGCAAATAAAGCTTGGTATATCTTCCGCCTCGATGATCATTACCGCCGCTTCGCCAATTCAGCCAGCCTGCTGGGCTTGGAATTGAAAGTTACCTTCGATGGTTTTTTGGACATTTTCAATCAACTAATCAAAAGAAATAATTTCAAATCCGATGTTTATATCCGTCCTATGCTCTATACTGACCGTCTGGGAATCGGAATGGCCAAGCCGACCGGATGTAGTTTCGCCATTTATATAGAGCCATTTCCGCCTCCCCAACTCAAAGAATTGAGAAGTATGATCGTCGATACAATCAGGACACCATCTGAAGCCATCCCATCGTCCGGCAAAATTGCCGGAGCCTATGTGAATAATTATCTGGCGCAGAAGGAGGCCGCTCGAAATGGTTACGATACGGCGATTCTTAAAACTATGGAAGGATTGATTTCAGAAGCATTCGGTATGGCGGTATTTATGGTCAAGGGCAACACGCTCTCCACACCGCGTCTGGAAGATGATATCCTCGAAAGCGTCACTCGGAAGACCATAATGCATCTGGCGAAAATATACCTGAAGATGTCAATAAGTGAATCCCCAATCCCTCCCGAAATACTCCTGGATGCTGATGAGGTCTTCGTTTGCGGAACCGGCTCTGCTGTTAATGCTGTGGTCAGTATCGGTAATAAGATCATCGGCGATGGGAAGGGCGGAGCGATAACAAAGCGCCTAAGCGAGCTTTATCTGCAAGCTGTAAGAAATGGTCTGGTGGAATCAAGTCAATGGTGCTATAAAGTGCCCTCAATTGATCAATAACTCAAATAAATCTTGATTCGCATTTTCATTTTTCTTGCTTAAGCGGCATCGGGCGATTATAATTATGATATTGCCGAAGTGGTGGAACTGGCAGACACGCTGTGTTCAGGGCGCAGTGCTCAAACGGGTGTGTGGGTTCGAATCCCACCTTCGGCATTTTTATTTGCCGATTGTCCCCTACAGATATCCTGACTAAATCAATATTCCTGCCAGACAACAGGTGCTCCAGCTTCCAAATGCCCCAGCGATCATTGCCTTCAGCCCCAGTCTCGCTAAATCACTGCGTCGGTCCGGAACCAGCGCGGATATGCCTCCAATTTGAATTCCCACAGAACCAAGGTTGCTGAAACCGCAGAGAGCATAGGTCGCCATAATACCGGTGCGTTCCAGAATCTGCCCGGAGTATCCCTGCAATTTCGCATAAGCAACAAATTCATTTATCATCACTTGAGTGCCAAGGATGTCCCCAAATTTCGATGCGTCCTGCCACGGCACCCCCATCGCCCACGCCAGCGGAGACAAAATCTTTCCGAAGATCGCCGCCAGGGTTATGCTCTTGTGGAACTGCCCCAAAAGAAGATTAATGAGCGCCACCAGCCCAATGAATGCTATCAGCATGGCGGCAACATTGAGCGCCAGTTTTAGTCCATCACTCGCCCCGGCGGCAATAGCATCCACGCCGTTTTTATTGGTCTTAGTAATCGGAATCTTGGCGCCGCCCGCGGTCTGGGAAATTTCAGTCTCGGGACGAATGATTTTAGCCATCATCAATCCCGCGGGTGCGCTCATAATCGAAGCCGACATTAAATGCCCGGCAATATTTGGAATCGAGTCTTTAAGAAGGCCAACATACGCCGCCATCACTCCGCCGGCTATGGTTACAAACCCGCCCACCATCATAGCATTCAATTCCGAAAGAGTCATATTCTGCAGGTATGGCCTGACCACCAGCGGGGCTTCGGTCTGACCAAGGAAAATATTTGAAGCCGCGGAAAGCGATTCGGAACCGGAGGTCTTAAGAGTTACTGACATTATTCTGGCAACTATCGCGACCACTCTCTGCATCAACCCATAATGATATAAAACACTCATCAATGCCGAGAAGAAAATGATCGTGGGCAAAACCGAAAAGGCAAAGAAGGACATTCCGGTATTGGCGACCAGGTCGCTGACGCTATTGAAGTTTCCCGATGGGTCAATCTGGCCGACCGGCAATGTTCTGTTGACCAAATTCCCGAATACAAAGGATGCTCCGGACTGGGCGCAACTCAGAACTGCCAGAACAACATCATTTGCCTTTGAAAAAAACCATTTGCCCGGGGACGATTTCAAGACCAGGAGGGCGAAGAGGAACTGCAAGCTCAAGCCCCAAATAACTGTGCGAAGCCTGATTGCTTTGCGATTCGAAGAAAGCAGATAAGCGATCCCCAGCATAATCAATATCCCGATGATACCTATGAATCTCTGCATTGAAATCCTTTCAGAAGGAAATTTAGCAAATCACAATCCGCGAATCACAAGGAATAAACATGTATGACGATAAGCTGCGCAATCTGTGCTGTCAAATAATTTATCACACGAGTGGCGCCTGATCGTTATATGAAGGGAAGCCCTGCGTTTTGGTCACGATGCTTCTTAGAGGGAAATTGTCAATTGCTTGAGTTCATGGATGGGAAGGTCTCCGAGAAGCAAAATCATATCGCCACCACCGGCCCCGGTTGGTTTGGCCCGACCGCCATTTGCTTTCGCCCACGTCTCCAATTCTCGATGGATGGGTAGTTTGTAAATAATGCTGGCGGCGCTCAAACAAATCTCGAGTAGCTCCATATATTCATCTAGCTGCTCATAAATGACTTTGGAGGATTCCTTAAACCATAAGTCCGCTAATTTCTGACCTGATTCCAACAAACGGTCAAAAAAATGGATTGATTCACTTGCTCCCGTGGCCCTCCAATTCTCGAAACGGGCGATCATTTCACGAGAATCCGCCGCTTGGGAAGTCCAAACCAATGCCATTGGAATTCTCTCCTTATCTGCCGCTTCCTTGATGACTTCAATTAGGAATTCATCATCTCGAATGCGATACTTGATCGGTAGTTGATATGCACAGGCCGCCACATCAGCCCCACTGCCCCGTCCTTTTTGTGCCCGACGATGAGCTGATATGGCATATTTTGTGATTGCGTTCTTATTTTCAGCCCATGGCCGCCCTGCCCTTTCGAATCTCAATGCTATGATTCCTACTGCTTCGGCGGCGGATGAGCCGAGCCCGAGTTTAATCTTCCTGGCATCTGGACCTTCATAAAAGAATTCTGACCGATCAATTTCCAAATGCGGCTCTCCATTGCCCATCTCAAAATCCCGAAGTTCCGGAATTGAAATTTGCAACGCACTCTTAGTGACGGGATTATTATCCCGGCAGATTGAATCTTCTGCTTCTGAAATATAAAAATATCTCGGCACTGGTATGAGGACGGCCGTGCCCCCGTAGAGAACCGAATACTCCCCGGACAGCATTACTTTTCCACGGACGCAAATAGTCTTCATTCTCTCATGAGGATTTCAGAACCGCCTGCAGGCAGGCCTAAGATTATTCTCTGGATACCGGGCATCGATTCCGCCACCCTCGACACTTCGTTCAAGTCTTCACGCCGCGCGATGAGTATGACATTGGGTCCGGCATCGACTGTAAAATAAACCTGCAACCCCTCTGAGCGCCACTTCCAAACGGCCTTAATGATCTCGATAGTCTTGCCGGACCAATATAACAAGGGTGGGCGACCAGCAATCATGCAAGTGTGCATTACCAAAGCATTACTCTCGGCAATCTCCCCGATTTTCGCAAAATCCATTGTCCTGATAGCCTGCGTCATCGCTTCATAATCTGCCTGTGCTTGTTTCAGCCAAGTATTATAATATGGTGAGCTGTTACGAGACATCTCCATGCCCTGCCCGGAAGGTATTTTCTTGGGGGCGCTTTCAACGGTCATCACCACCATTCCGAAAGGCACAGATTCGGCATCCAGCATCAACTTCGCTGAAGGATTCTTGCCTATCGGCAATGCCGATAATCCTCCCGTAATTGACCGCGCAGAGGATCCGCTTCCTACTCTGGCCAACCGTGACAACTCCTTCACCGCAATTTTGCGCTCAGAAAATGCCGCCAGTGCCACAGCAAGGGCGGCAAAACCGGAAGCGCTCGAAGCCAAGCCAGCTCCTGTGGGGAAATTATTCTCGGATGTAACCAAGAAATGACCATCGATCAATTTTGCCGCCCGCCAAAAATCCAGATATTTGGAAATCCGCACCGAAGTAGCACCAACGGCCATTGCCCCATTGATGAAAATCTCGTCTTGGCCCGAATCCAGACGCTCGATCTTGCAGACTGTTTTTAAAGCATCTATAGCCAGCGAAATCGAAGCCGTTGCGGGTAAGTTCTCCGCTCCCTCTCTCTTGCCCCAATACTTGACTAAAGCGATATTGGCAAATGCGCGGGCAATTGCCCAGGAAATCACCTCAAAGCTCCCAGGGTAAATGGGAACACCATCGCGAATTCACTTGATAGTTCTTCAAATAGCTCAAAATGATTTTCCGGCGCCACTAAACCGATTACAGCGCCCCCGCCGCCGCTTCCAGTTAATTTTGCCCCCAATACGCCATGGTCAAGAAGCAGTTCGACTGCACGATCCAAAGCTGGAGTTGAAACTCCCAAACGCGCCAATAATTCATGATTGCGGAACATCAGCTTCCCCGCCTCAACACTGTCGCCCGTTCCCAGGGCGATACCGGCATCTACGGTGAGGTTGCCAATATCATCCAAAATACAACTGATGAATTTAGGATGCTTTTCTCGGCTACGTTGCACCTTTCTAACCAAATCGATGGTCCTTGCTCCCGGCTCAACCAGGCAGATGATGCCGCACAATGGCGATGGCAATTGAATCGGCAAAAACTCCCGCGGCGGTCCCTTGCGGAACCAAAGGACCCCTTCAGAGAGTATCGTCGCCGCATCCATTCCACTGGGATGCCCGTGAAAAATTGATTCCAATTTCTGAACCTCATCGAAAAATCCGCTGTCCCATCTCTTCGGCCGATCCTCATTCTTATATCGTCTTAGTGCCGAGCAAAGCGCAACTGAGAACGCGGCTGAGGAGCCAAGTCCCATTCCAGGCACCAAGTCGGACTCAACCTCGATAGCAATATGCTCCTTCTGGAGATCATAGATCTCAAGGGCTTCATCTACCGCTCGTGAGAAAATGCGAATATCCTGATCCGATTTCGGAACCGGAAAAACCTGCTTGAATTTGGGATGAAGGAACCTGGGACCAACGGGGTCATGAATGATCCGCAACTTAATACCAATATTTATCGCGGCCGCTATCCCGGGGTAATTATAAACGGTGGCGTGTTCACCGAACAAGACGATCTTCCCGGGAGCGAAAGTTTCCACCGGCAAATCATTGAATTCCTCTTTGGGCTTGGGCTTTTGCTGAATTCGGCGATATATCTCTTCGGCCGTGGTAACCTTTACTTCGCCGCGCTCTATCATTTCCAGCGCCACCTCTTCCACATCTTCATACGGCACACCGACACTAATAGCGACACTTCGAGCATGGAGCGCCATGTGCCCCTTCTGAATCCCATCGGTGCATAACGCCAGAATTGCCGAGAAATTCTGACCGAGCCCGACCGATGCCAACAATCCTCCAAGCTGACGCGAATTCTGGATGCCGCTGATAGTCCTCAAAATTTGAACCCCGGGATGGGAGCCAACCGCACCTCCCACACTTCCCACCTGCAAGGGCAATTCGATTTTACCATGAAGACATCCATTCCGAATCCGATAATTCGTTAGTCCCCGATATTGACCATCCCTCGCGGCATACGCATGCCCCCCAGCTTCAATCGCCCTCCAATCTTGACCAAGTGCCAGGGCGGCGGCACATATACCGTTAAAAATCCCCTTGTTGTGAGTGGCGGCCCGGTAGGGATCGATATGTGCTAATTGATCAGCCTCAATGAGACGTTGCGCCACTTCCTCTCCGCTAAAATCATTTGCCGCCAGATGCTCAAATGGCAGAGTGAACTCTGCTTGGGCTAATCGCTTGTCAGCCAGGTTTGACAAGATTCTCAAATTTACTCTGCCGCCGGTTATCTTCTCAACCAGCGGACCCACTGCTTCACAAGCATAATTAACCGCATTGGCTCCCATAGCTTCACATACGTTAAACAGCAGGTGGATAATCAGCATGCTCCCGATACCATCGCCGCCATCGAGAACCCTGGTTTCAAAATCGAATACTCCACCACCCCTTTGCACCATTCGGGGATTCGCCAGATTCGCCTGCCTGAGAATTTCCTCCTTGCTACCATATAAAATCTCCGATGCGGCCAATGGATTCTTCAATCCCATTACCTGCACCTGGCCAATCATCACCGGCTCGTCAACCTTGGTCCGAAACCCGCCTCCCTGGCGGATAATCAGAGCCGCTTTGGAAGCTGCCGCAATTATCGATGCCTCCTCAATCGCCATTGGTACCAGATATTCGTGCCCATCCACCAAAAAATTCAATCCAAGTCCGAGGGGCAAGCCGAATATCCCCACCGCATTTTCCACCATATTGACGGCATGCTTTATGCGCAAAGCGTTCCCGTTGCGGAGTTGAGCTACCTGATCTTCAGTTAGGCTAAAGCTCCGCGCCAGAAATGCCAGCCTTTGCTCCACAGACAACCGATAAAAACCCGGAATTCGAGATGTTCTTAACTCAAACCCCGTGATGGGATGCGGCCTAACAATACGAAAGTTTTCCATCATTTATAATTCCTTTTCACCGAGCCATCCAAAAGACAACAGCCATTCGCGCAATTCACCGGTATATACTCGGGGCACCGCTTGTAATGATTTTATATCTGGAGCACCGGTTAAAATCATCGCAGTTTTCAAACTATGTATAATAGCCTCTACGAATTCGGAGGCTTTCTCAATTCCGCCATTAAGGTATGCCAGCAGGGCTGGTCGGGCGAATCCAGCGATATCAGCGCCGGCGGCTATGGCACGCGCGGCATCAAGCCCCGAAGTAATTCCCCCTGAAGCAATAATGCAACCTTTATTTCCAAAAATTCGGCGGGCGGCAACGATGCAAAAAGCCGTCGGTATGCCCCAATCCGCAAATACTTTGCCTGTCTCCTGCAAAATGGCTTCGGTAGAACGATACATCTCGACTTTTGTCCAGGACGTTCCTCCCGCTCCAGAAATATCGATATATGGCACTCCAATTTCCGATAGCTTTCTAAACGTATGCGGATCCAAGCCAGCGCCGGTCTCTTTCACCAGCACCTTCCCCTTGAGCGTATCAACAAGCCGAGCGATGGCATTAAGAAGGCCGCGAAAATTGCGATGCCCTTCGGCCTGCACCAACTCCTGCGCCGCATTCAGGTGGACGCACATTCCATCCGCCTCAATGCTGTTCATCAATTCTCTGATTCGTTCAGGCGGGTATTCCAGCAATTCACCCGCGCCGATGTTCCCCAGCAGCACTCCGTTAGGGATCCAATTTCTAACCGCAAAATCAGCTTCCATCTCCGGGTGACGAAAAATGACGCGCTGACTGCCAACTGCGAAGGCGATACCATGCTGTGACGCCACTTGCGCCAGGGCACGATTCATCTCCCGGGCAATCTGCGCTCCTCCGGTCATACTCGTGATCATAAGGGGCGCCCTCAGGCGCTTGCCGAAGAACTCGGTGCTGGAGTCTATCTCCTCGAGATCTAATTCCGGAAGGGCGCGATGGAGAAGATGAATATCATTCAGAAGCGTGCTCCCACTATGGACCACATTTTCCTCCGCCACAATTCGAAGGTGCTCGAGTTTGCGGCGAGCGATGGTGGCATCATTTTCGGTCAATTGCTTTATCCTACCCTCCGATAGTCTTCATAATTCGGTAAACAGAACTCCTTGCAGCCCACGACTCTCATTCATTAGCTCAGAAATGATTAAACAATCTAAATTTGAATTGGTTTCAAAATATTATGTTCCAATAAGCATCAACATGATGACAACGGGATCAAATTATATATCCTAATGCCAATCCTGTCAATCATAATTTAAGCATAATCACCCTCCGGATTTCAATGGCCAATCCTTTGCCCTTCATCAAACGGGCAGGAAAGGTGCCATTATTCCCGACTCAATAAAGAGCTATGAATGGCAATTTAGATGACTTATCTATACAATTTCCCCTGTTTTTTTCTCTCCTGCAAATGCTTGATCATATCCTTGGTCATCGAGTCGAGATCCCACTGCGGTTTCCAGCCCCATTCCCTTCTAGCCGAGGAATCGTCTATCGAATTCGGCCAGGAGTCGGCTATCTTCTGGCGGAAATCCGGTTCATAAGTCACCTGAAAATCCGGAACATATTTCTTGATGGATGCGGCCAGTTCTCCAGCGCTGAAACTCATACCGGCGTGGTTGAAATCCGAATGATGAATAAGCTTTGAAAAATCCGCCTCCGCCAATTGGATGGTGCCATTGATGGCATCCGGCATATACATCATCGGTAATGTCGTATCCTCACGAACAAAACAAGTGTATTTACCCTTGTCAACGGCTTCGTAATAAATGGCAACGGCATAGTCAGTAGTCCCCCCACCTGGCAGGGTCTCATAGGAAATGATGCCGGGATAACGCAAACCCCTGATATCCAGGCCAAACCTTTGCACATAATAATCGCAGAGAAGTTCGCCGCAAACTTTGGTGACACCATACATTGTTGATGGCTTAAGCACTGTCTCTTGAGGCGTCTTATCGAGTGGAACCCCTTTCCCCCAGACTGCTATTGAGCTTGGGATGATTATCCTCGCCATCTCATACTTCAGACCCAGTTCGAGGATATTTATAGTGCCATTCATATTGACATCCCAGCAAAGTTGGGGATTCTTCTCACCAACCGCGGAAAGAAGGGCGGCCATGTGATATACAGTATCGATATTATATTTCTTGACTATCTCCTCTACAGAACCAATATCATTGACATTGATAAAGTGAAAAGGTCCCGAATTCCTGAGTTCATCTGAAGGAGCGGTCTTCCGGCCAGTCGCTACAACATTTTCCGCGCCAAATCTCTTGCGGAGTTCCATCGTCAATTCCGAGCCTATTTGACCAACGGCTCCGGTAACAAGTATCTTCTTCATCTCTTTTTTCATAAATTCACTTTCATATCCATCCGGTTTCTTGGCTAATTAATTACAAATTTCACAATTTAAGCCCGCGGTGGTGCTAAGGCAAGAAAAATGAGGCCGATTGAGAGGTGACGGTGAAGACTAAATTCCTTTATTCTTTGCGCCGTTTTAGATATTGCGCGCATAAAGTTGATCTTGACTTTTCGAAAAATAGTGCTAATTTTATATAATATCGGAGCTTTTCCCCTGACATAAATTAACTCTCTAATCCTTATGCTAATTTGGAATCTAACCCAACAATTATCCCAACCCAAGGAGGTATTATGAAGCATTTACTTTTGCTTCTGGTCGTAACTTTGTTTTCTTCAGCGCCGGTCGCGATGGCGGCTTGGACCGGGCAAGCTGCGGACCAACAAATCAGTTTCGATGATAACGAATATGCCAATACCGCCAAAATACGCGTGGATCCTGACAATATCCTGCATGTGATTTGGCACGAAGACAATCCAACCTACGATGATGTGATGTACGGAAACTCGTTGGATGGCGGAGCAACTTGGAGCAGTACTTCCGGTGATTTTGTCATCAATATTCCCGATGTCGATTATGTGGTTTCCAATGCCATAGACTTCATTATCGATGGAAATGGAGTTATTTACGTAGTTTGGAGCGAGGCGGCTCCCACAATCAATGAAATTTGGTTGACAAAATCCACAGATGGCGGAGCCACCTGGAGCGGCACATCTGATACTATTTTTGTCAGCGACATAAACTCCACCGACAACGCCAACTACCCTGCAATCGCTGTGGATGGCAACAACGTCGTCCATTGTGTCTGGAATCAAACCAATCCCGCCCAAGGCATAGCCGAAATCTACTATTCGCGCTCTTACGATAATGGAAATACCTGGAGCCCAGAAACCTTTATCAGCTTCCCGGATTCAAATGCCGCCGCTTTCGCTGATATAGCGTGCGATGTTTGGGGAAATGTTTATGTGATATGGAGGGAAGCCACTGGCACCGACTCCGCACAAGTTCATTATGTGGTGTCCCATGATGGCGGTACAACCTGGAATAATTCGCAGGACAATGTAATCGGTTATCCTATGAAATTTGTGCTCGACCCCAAACTGGCAATCGATCCAGTAGGCAATCTCCATTCCATTTGGCGGGGATCGATGGATGCCATCTCGCCATACCATTACGAGATTTATTACAGCGGCTCTATGGATAATGGATTGATCTGGAGCGGACTTGATAATTATCATCGTATCAGCTTCTGGCAGACCGACGGCAATTCTGCCCACAATCAGGAGGTTGCATGCGATCGATGGGGAAATATATTTGCCTTTTGGAATGAAGAACAGCTCGGCGCCTTTACCGAAATCCATCTTTCAGTTTCGACCGATAATGGTATCCTCTGGTCAGGTGAAACAGTGGATGAAATCATCAGCTTCCCCGATGGTGAAAATGGATATAGGCCGATGGGTTCCGGCGACTCCAATGGGAATATGCATGTGGTCTGGACCGAATTCAACGGCTCCTCACCCGACAATTATGAGGTCCACTACTCCAAGGGCGATCCGTATGGCTATACCAATTTCGCCCAGCTGGGGCTTTATGCCATCGACGCGCCGATAAGTATTCCTGCCGGAGGCAGTTTCAAATTCTCCATCGCCGAGGTAAATAACACCGAATTTGGCGGCGCCGCTAATGGCTGGATTGATCTCCGGCTTCCCGATAGCACTGTCTATAGCCCACTGATTCTCGCCGCCTTCTATCTTGGGCCTGGCCAAACTATCGCCTATGATAGCGTTCAGATAAATGTCCCCTCCATCGCCCCAGTGGGTCAATACACATTTTATGCCCGCACCGGCTCCTATCCGAATACCGTCTATGCCCAGGACAGCTTCACTTTTGCGGTTACTGCCGCAACCGCTGGTGGAAATGGCCAATGGGAAGTATTCGGTTTCGGAGATAGAGAGAATGAATCCAGCTTAAGTGGGATATCACAGAAAATCGATATCTCCGCCTACCCGAATCCGTTTAATGCGCAAACCTCTTTCTCCTATTCACTGGCGAAAGCAGGGGATGTCAAGCTCGAAATTTATAACCTAATGGGTCAAAAGGTCGCTACCGTTATCGATGAGAGGCAAGAAGCAGGCCAGCATTCCATAAACTGGGATGCAACCAATTTCTCGTCTGGTATCTACTTCTATAAGCTCACCGCTGGTGATAATATATTCACTAAACGGATGACGTTGTTGAAATAAATTCCCTCACTCTCCCGATAAATCGGGATCTTCGACCTTCCCCCTCTCCCAATTAATGGGAGCTGGGCGGTATTTGCGGGTCAGCCCTCCTGGGCTGACCGACCATATTGCTCCGTACGGGCGGGCATCTGTGCCCGCCCTTTTATTTGGCAAAATCAAAGCCCACCGCAAGCGGGTAGGGCACCCGTGTCTGCGCTACCGAATCGCTCTACTCATTTCTTCAAAATAGACTATAATTTCCCCTTTTTTCTAACGCCATATTAAAATCCTTGCTCGAAATTGGTGGTATGATTATCATACAAAATTGAGTATCATCGGAACGACCTCAAAATTGACTGGGTTTTAATGCAATAGGTCAGGTCCACTTAGGGCTTGACTCCTTAAAAATATGCGTCAAGACACGGAGGTCTTGACCTACGAACTGGGTTTTAGTGGAGTAGTTATGGAGCTGACTATGATTAAACAATATATAGAATCAAGAAAGGATTAATATATGGTAGGAATTATGGGCTATGGCGCCTATATTCCCCGCTATCGAATCAAGGTCGAAGAGATAGCCAAAGTCTGGGGAGCGGATGCGCCAGGCTATAAAAGAGGCCTCCAGCTTTGGGAAAAGTCGGTGCCGGGACCGGACCAAGATACCATTACGATGTCGGTTGAAGCCTCCAAGAATGCGTTGAAACGCGCCGGCATCAATGGTAAAGAGATTGGGGCGGTTTATATCGGCTCGGAGTCGCATCCTTACGCGGTCAAACCTTCGGGAACCACTGTCGCCGAAGCATTGGGCGCCACTCCCGAATGCCGTTGCGCCGATTTTGAATTCGCCTGCAAGGCCGGAACAGAAGCTATGAGTTGCGCTATGGCGCAAGTTGCCTCCGGAGTGGTCAAATACGCACTCGGCATTGGCGCCGACACTTCGCAGGGCGCGCCGGGCGACGCTCTGGAATATTCGGCTTCAGCGGGCGCCGCGGCGTTCGTGGTTGGAGCCGAGAATCTGGTGGCGGCATGCGATTTAACATATTCCTTTATGACCGATACTCCTGATTTCTGGCGGCGCGAGCATGAATTTTATCCTCAACACGGGGGCAGATTTACCGGCGAGCCCGCTTACTTCAAGCATACTTTCGGCTGTGCACAGGGGATAATGAAGAAAGCCGGAATGAAACCGTCCGATTTCGCCTATGTGATTTTCCATCAACCAAATGGTAAATTCCCGATGCGCGCCGGATTGAAATTGGGCTTTAAGAAAGAGCAGATTGAACCCGGATGGCTTACCCCACGTTTAGGAAACACCTATTCGGGCGCTTCGCCGATCGGCCTCACCTCTACCCTTGACATCGCCAAGCCCGGCCAAAAGATACTGGTAGTTTCTTATGGCTCCGGGGCCGGCTCCGATGGATTTATCTTTACCGTCACCAAGAGGATCGATGAGGTTCGCGATATAGCTAAGCACACTGTCTGGTATCTTGACGAGAATAAAACTTACCTGGATTACGGAACCTATGCCAAGTTCCGTGGCAAAATCCGGAAGAATGATTAGGAGGATGTGATGAGAGATGTTGCCATAATTGGTATAGGCATGAATAAATGGGGTGAACTTTGGGAAAAGTCGCTTCGCGACATTTTCACCGAAGCGGCCCTGAAAGCGATTGATGATGCCGGCGTTGACCATATCGACGCAATGTACATCGGTTGCATGGGTTCCGGCCTTTTTGTCGGACAGGAGCATCTAGGTTCCTTGATGGCGGACTATTTGGGATATGGGCCAATACCCGCCACCCGCGTTGAATCTGCGTGCTGTTCGGGCGGTCTTTCTTTTCGCTCCGCATTCATAGATGTTGCCTCCGGAATAAATGATATAGTACTGGCAGGAGGCGTAGAGAAAATGACTGATGTTAGCGGCGACAATGACACCTATGCGCTAGCTACAGCCGCCGACCAGGAATATGAAGTATATAATGGCGCCACTTTCCCGGGGCTTTACGCTCTAATGGCAAGGGCGCACATGCAAAAATACGGAACCACTCGCAAGCAACTTGCCGAAGTGGCTGTGAAAAATCACGATAATGGCTCCAAAAATCCTTTGGCGCAATTCCCCTTTAAGACCACTATCGACGAAGTGACCAATGCTGTAATGGTCGCCGATCCATTAACGCTGATGGACTGCTCCCCTATTACTGATGGCGCCGCGGCAGTGATTCTCTGTGCGGCGGATTTGGTTAAGAACTTCAAAAGACATCCCGCCATTAAAATAATCGGCTCCGGCCATGCCACCGATACGATTGCTCTGCAAAGCAGGGACGACCTAACCTATCTAAAATCGACCGAGATTGCCTCTCAAAAAGCGCTCAAAATGGCCGGCAAAAAGCTATCCGATATTAATTTCTGCGAAGTTCATGACTGCTTTACGATAGCTGAAATTATTGTTACCGAATCACTCGGATTCTTTGAGAGAGGAAAAGGCGGATGCGCTGTCGAAAGCGGAAAAACCCGCATAGGCGGACAAATTCCGATCAATACTTCCGGCGGTTTGAAATCCAAGGGGCATCCGGTCGGCGCCACGGGCATTGCCCAGATATATGAAGCGGTTACCCAGTTGCGCGGTGATGCGGGCGAGAGACAAGTCAAAGGGGCGAAAATCGGAATGGCACAGAATATGGGCGGTTCCGGCGGCTCAACTTTGGTTCATATTTTGGAGGTGATATAATGTTTCCATCGAGATACTGGAGAGAAATACCTCAACGTTATCGTTTGGAGGCGGGCAAATGCAATAAATGCGGCTATATCGCTTTCCCCCCTCGCTTGATATGCCCCGTCTGCAAAGGACGTGAGTTTGGGACGATCAAGCTGAAAGATGAAGGCGAGCTGCTGACTTATACCGTAATACACGTTGGTCCCTCGGCATTCAGTGACCAGACCCCTTACGCATTAGGAATTATCAAGTTGGATGATGGCGTTAATATTACAGCCCAATTGGCTGATGTAGATATAAATCAAATTAAGACTGGCGCTCGGTATCGCATTGAATTCAGAAAATTGATTTCTGCAGGCCATAGCGGAATTCACGCCTACGGCTATAAGTGCGTGCCAGCCCGATAAATCATATTCTCTTTTGTATGAGGCGCTTAACCGCAGGTCTATCTGCCTGCGGTTAAACATTATCTCGCCCAAATATGAAAAGAACGTTTAGAGCAGTACTAATCAACTTTGCCCTTCTCACAGCCAGCGGTCTTATTGTCCTGGTTATCGGGGAATTAATCGCACACAAATATGTGGGCACTCAATTGAAGGAGTATATTAGAAACCAACCCGATATGCTCCGCCCCTGCGCTAACTCCGAAATGGGTTATCTTATGCTTCCTAATTTTAGGGATTCCTGCTACGAAACCAATTCGCAGGGTTTTAGAGACCGTGAGCATCTCCTCGCCAAATCTTCATCCACCAAGCGGATCATAATAATCGGAAACTCGGTCGGTTTCGGGCTTGGAATTTGTGATATGGACTCCCTATTTTCCAGATTGTTGGAAGAGATGCTGAATCAGGGCAATAGAGGCGGCGCTTTTAACTATGAGGTTTTGAACCTTTGTATCCCCGGCTATAACTCAATAATGCAACTGGCGTTGCTAAAAGAGTTTGGGGCCAAATATGAACCCGACCTGGTTTTAACTGCATTCTGTCGCAATGATTATGAAGTCGAGCCCAAATTGATAAATCAGGGCGGCTCTTTCATTTGGAGAGCCGCAACCATGAACCGCACAGGGCCTTTCTGGCAAAGATCCTATCTCCTCACCATTGTCAAAGGCTCCTTGAGATCGTTTATGGTCAATCAACTAAATTACCAGCCAGAGGAATACCAGAACCGTATCCAAAGCCGGGCCTGGCAAGCAATGCTCCATACTCTAAAAGAGACACGAAATTATTGTGAAAATATCGGCGCGGAATATTCAGTTTTAATATTTCCTGCCGGCAATCAATTCGGAAAAAACGCCATGAAACCGATCTTCCAATCCTCCCTTACAAGTTTTTTCGATAACACCGGAGTTGACTATCTTGATCTTTATCCCACCTTTGCAAAATCAGGCCTTGAACCTCGCGACCTATTTATCTGGGGATATGATGATGAGCACCCCACTAAGTTAGGTCAACGACTGGCGAGCGCCTCTATCTTCGCTTATCTGAAAGACCACAGTTACCTGTTAAGATGACCTGGTCATAATTGCCTATGTTACTACCGCTATCATTGATGGCCGACTCCGCCGCTTAACATAAAGCTGTTCGGCAAACGAAAGTATATTGAACATCGTCCAATATAGCACTAACCCGGCGGGCATAGACAAGAACACAAATGTCATCACTGCCGGCATCAGATAAACCATCATCTGCTGTTTTGGATCCTTCATTGTCATCTTTTGTTGCACAAACATAGTTATACCCATAAGCACGGGAAGAATGTACAATGGGTCTTGCTGGGAAAGGTCCTTAATCCAGAGAATAAAATTCGCTCCCCTCAATTCTATGGTGGCATTGAGGACTTGATACAGGGCAAAAAACAATGGCATCTGCAGAAGCAGCGGCAGACATCCTCCCACCGGATTTACCCCGTGCTCCTTATATAACTTCATCACCTCAGTATTCATTTTTTTCGGGTCCTTCTTATATTTCTCCCTCAATTCTAGTATCTTGGGCTGCACTTCCTGCATCTTCGCCATCGATGTGGTCGATTTACGCGAAAGAGGGAAAAGTATTACTTTAATGAATACTGAAAACAGTATAAGGACAAAACCATAATTGGGAATGATTTTGTGAAGCTGAACCAAGAGCCAGAGTAGCACTCTCGAGAATGGCTGCAAAATCCTCCACCCCATATCCACTATGGTTTCCAGACCTACGTTATAGCCCTTCAGGATATAATAATCAATAGGCCCGATATAAATCATAAACTTGTCGGTTAATTGGCCGTTGCTGGAAGAGGCCATCTTTATGCCATTGGTAATCAGCCGGCGATTCACGATTTTGTCATCATGCTTCTCCGGCATCTCCGCTATATCAATATAGAACCCTGAACCTCTGCGTGATTGGCAGACCATCGCTGACGCAAAATATTTTGACTTACTGGCGACCCAGCTTGTTTCTCCGGTCTTTTCCTCCTTATGCCCTTTGCCTCCATCAGTATCCTTGAAATCCAATGGTTCACCCCCAAACATCACATACCCCTTCATATAATCATTATCTTTGCTGGCCGAAACTTCTGTAATCGGCAATGGAGCGTCCCAGCAAAGATAATAGCCATCACTGCAACCCAGGGCTTTGACATCATTTATAGTTATCTCTAATCCGATTGAATATTCACGATTGTGGAAATGGTATATTTTGCGCACCAATCGACCATCGGGACCAACCCAATTGAATTCCAAATCATCATCCATCTTAGATGCCGATAATTGAATCGAATCTGCGGTGGCAGTGTAATTCAAACCCTCTGGAATCAAGTAGGCGGATTCATTTTTTAAGCGGAGCGACCCGATATCACCATTCTGGGCCAGGTCGATGACAGCATTGTCGGCCTTATGATATTTTTTCAAAATGAATGATACCAGAGCCGCACCTTTGGTTGAAAATTTGGCAATATAAAGCTCCGTATCCACTCTTATATATTGCGGCAGCTCATCCTTCCCAAGTAATGACGCCTGCCATCCCGACGTGTCGGCCCCAGCCATTGGAATTTCCTTACCGGCCAAGAGGGAATCCGATGGTTGCTGTGGCAACGCACGCGAACTATCAGGTGCATTCGATATCTGGCCCTCTTTAGGAGGAGGATTGACCAGTTTATAATAATATGGAAGCAATAGGAACAATAGCCCGATGAGAATAAATGCGAATAAGGTTTTTCTATCCATAAGTTACCTTGACTCCATAGCTACTTGACCGGGTCATTTCCCCCTTCACTCCAGGGATTACAGCGAAGAATTCTCCTGGTGGAGAGAATACCGCCACGCCACACGCCATATCTCTCTATCGCATCCAGCGCATATTGGGAACAGCTCGGGTTAAAACGGCAGGAATCGGGAGGCAAGAGGTAGGCAATCGTGTGTCTATATGCATGGATCAGCCCCCTGACTAAAAACTTAGGAATTTGTCTTATCTGCATTCGACTTATATGATGCCAATGCTGATTCCAATTCGCATCTAATTTCGGAATTGCTCAGCCGCGAAATATTGCCGGCGGCAGTCGCCAGAACTAAACTGCCGGTTGGAAAATCAGATTTTTTATGACGGAAAAATTCTCTGATCACCCTTTTGACTCTATTCCGCTCTACCGCAGTCTTAAATCCTCTTAATAGATTTATCCCGAATTTCGTAAGATCGTTTTCACTTCGGCTATTCACAGAGAGAGTCATATTATCCGCCTCGTGGTGTTGGCCGAAGCGCCTGGCTCCAACAAGATCTTGGTACGATTTAATCCTGATGGCTTTTGGGAAACCATATTCTTTCATTTTACCCAGCATTTGGCATCATTAATGACTCAATCTGGCGCGTCCCTTAGCGCGTCTGCGCTTCAAAACCATTCGGCCATCTTTGGTGGCCATCCTTTTGCGAAACCCGTGATCGCGTTTCTTCTTGAGAATGGAAGGTTGGAATGTTCTTTTCATACGAGCTCCTTAAATCATCATCAAAAATTAATAAACTTTAATTATAACCTTTTCCAATCCATAGTCAAGTCTTTTTCGAAGATGTCTTGCCGACCGACATTAAAAATGACAGCTCGCCATCCATAAGGGGCGAGCCTCGACTTTGATGATGCGCGGGGATGTATCTAGAAATGTTGCCCTATTTTATCAACACCATTGACCCAGTAATGCTTTTGCTACCGGCGATGAGCTTATAGAAGTAAGTTCCACTGGCGAATCCGCTGGCGTTCCAGATTAAGGAGTGTATCCCTGAATTTTGAATGCCGGCATCCATGCTCGCCACCCGTTCACCCCGAATATTGTATATATCAATATTCACTTCCGATTTAAACGGTGCAAAATAGCTTATTTCGGTTGTGGAATTGAATGGATTTGGATAGCTAAACGCAAAGCTAATAGCGCCTTCATGATTCGTAATCTGATTGTTCGCCTCTGGTTCCTCAACCCCTACTTCCGGGAAATATATGGCCACGGCCTCCTTCATTCTCTCTGTGAAAGGGGTCGGGTATTCATTGCCTTCCTCATCAACATATACAAGGCCAGTGCCTTTATATGTCTGCCCCCTCAGGAATAGCTTCATTTCCCTTTCCATGTCTGTAGAATCCGGCAATGGATCCTGGTATCTTGGTAGATCCGGCAATACGAAAGCTGGAAGCCATGAAAATATTTTTATGGGACCAAAAGTCGCATTGCTGTCAGCGAAAGCAGTAATCTTTCTGGTGAAATCGGCTATCTTGGCATCCTCAAGGGCTGACCAATTTTCTGGCAGATATAGACTATTGGGGTCATATAAGCGGGTATATACAATCAGAGAGTCCTTCAACTCAGCGAGAGTGCCTCCATTTTCCAGCGCCAAAACCATCGCATCATAAATCGTAATATCAGGGTTATGAGGATCTGGCATATCAGTTGGTAGGGCGATCTTGGGGCCGGCGGTTTCGCCAATAATCCAATCCACATTCCGTCGGTAACAAAAAGCCGAAATAGAATCTGCAACTTGATAATACTGCTCCTGTGTCAGCGAGTCCCCATACATATGAAAATCAATCCCATCAATAATCGGGTCTGGACTTCCTTCGGGGGCAATGGCGTCCACAAATTGCTTGGTAACGGGATTCTCATGCCCATTTCCATAATGCGAAATTCCTGCAAATGAACCATAAATGATGTAGGCATCTGGATTAGCCAGCTTAATGGCTTCCGCCGCCGCCGTACATTGGTCTGCAAAATCCTGAATCGAATTCCTCCAATTCCTGCTCCCGGAATCAGGATCCCAAAACAAATTCGGCTCGTTATGCAAGACAAAATACTTGACTCTGTATTTAAGCGCATCTGCCAGATTGTAGCAGACGGCCCGGAATTCATTAATATCCCTGGCCTTATAAACATCGGTATAGCGGGCGTTCTCGGGTTTGTCCATCTTCGTGGGATTCCAAAAACCCAGAAGGAGAATCGGTTCTATGTTCGTCGGAACATAAGCGCTCACTGAATCAGCGATCGCTCCCCATGAGCCGGTCGCCAGATAAATGGAATCAGCATCCGCCCAGCTCAAGTTCAACCTGAGAGTGCGTACCCCGGTGTATCCCTGAAGCGTAACGGTAGCCTTATGTCTTATATTGCTAATACTTGCACTGTAAGCAGTGCCTATCGATGTCAATTCGGCATTCGATTGCGGCACAGTCAAGCAAGTTATCATAAGAATAGTCAGCCCAGCGATGAGCCCTATATGTCTTTTCTTACGCATCTCCCATCCCTTTCTTTTGTGGATTGAGAATTGTGAATCAATGATTGAGGATTCGTTAGTCCGAGTTCTTTTTAGTTCGAAATCCGAAATCCCTATCACCGAGATAGCCCCTCAAATGATAAACCCATACGAAGAATTTCTTCATGGGATCTCTAATGACTTGAATAATAACAGCTTAAAGGCAAGGTGAATTCCTTTCAATTTCGTTATGGTTGCCAATCGCGGCAGGAAGTATAGGGCTTCTCCCAAGCATATTCACATTATCCCATAATCCTAAACCATAAGTCCGACCGAAAATTAGGCAATTATGCAATGCGGATTTTCGCTGTGCTTGAATATCCAACGCCTTGATGATTCTCAAATCCTTTATGGCCAAACAACTACGGTCACCGGTCGGGATCCTGAGCGAAATCTTGTAAGATTTAAGGAATAATATCTATGGTTTTGGCGGGCTTACCTCAAGAATTAATTGGAATAACCGATAATTTTACATAAAGCCACGGAGAATATATAGTTGGGGAAAATCTCGGGCTTTAGCTTTGGCAGATAGGTAACTTCGCAACCTTTATTTGAGAATATAATATCTATGATGAAAATACTGGTCGTAGATGATGATAAGGTTAATCTCCTATCGATTTCTGAGGCTTTCAGGGGCAAAGAATATGACATTATTACCTCGGCTTCACTTCAAGAGGCCAAAAAATACCTGGAATCAGATTCATCAATTATGTTGGTGATTTGTGATACTGCTATGCGCTCGGAGGATGGAGAAAACCTTCTTGATTACCTTAAGTCGAATTTGAAGTTCAAGCACCTGCCGGTAATAGTATGTTCCACCTTCCATTCTTCGAACTCCGTTGAGGAAGCCTTGAAGAAAGGCGCCAAGGATCTTGTAAGCAAGCCTATAAATCCCAACGCATTGAGGCAGAAAGTTGAAAATATAATCGATTCCAGCAAGGGACGCATATTGATTGTTGACGATGATCAATTTATATTGGAAATCCTAAAAACGATTCTGGAGCGCGAAGGATATAGCACTCTCACAGCGAACTCTGGCGAATCAGCCCTGGAGACCATAAAATCCAATCCGATCAATCTCATTATCTCAGATATAATTATGCCGGGAATGAATGGGATGGAGCTTTTGGCGAATGTGAAGTCCAACTATCCCAGCATCCCCGTATTGATGATTACAGGATATTCGGGGAAATACAGTAATCGCTCGGTGACCGCCCAAGGCGCCAAGGGGTGCGTCACCAAACCATTCAAAAATACTGAGATCGTGAACAGGGTAAAAGATTTAATTTAAGCCAAAGACAAACGTTAGTGATCATTCAAGGGCAATCCCCTTTTCTGATATTCCAACCAATTGATATATGATCCACGATTTTTTTCCTCCATCACAATACATTCCTCAATGGGACAGATGAGATGGCATAAATTGCATCCCACACACTCCTCTTCGATGACCTCATATCTATTGTATGGAGTTCCTTTTGCCAGCCGAATGGCCTGATGCGCCGCATCTTCGCAGGCGATATAACATATCCCGCAATGAACACATTTTTCCTGATCGATTTTGGCGACTATATGAAAGTTTAAATCCAGTTGTTCCCAGTCAGTTAATTTATCGACCGACAGCCCAATAAACTCACCAATTGATCGGAATCCTTTATCATCCATCCAATTCGATAAGCCATCACATAAATCATTGATGATGCGAAATCCATATTTCATCACCGCTGTGCAGATTTGCACATTAGCCGCCCCCAGCAAGATGAATTCGACGGCATCCTTCCAGGTAGAAATTCCTCCTATTCCGGAAATGGGGATACCCTTGACTATAGGGTCCTGTTTCAGGCTGGCAAGCATTTTCAATGCGATAGGCTTCACCGCAGGACCGCAATAGCCCCCATAGGTCGATTTCCCGCCCACATTCGGATAGGGTACCAAAGTCTTGAGGTCAACCCCCATCACCGACTGAATAGTATTGATGAGAGAAAGTCCATTTGAACCCCCTTGAACAGCCGCCCTCGCAGGAGGCACCACCGACAATACATTCGGAGTGAGTTTGGTTATGACCGGAATTTGCGCCACCTCCATCACCCACTCCACTACCATTTTCGCAATCTCAGGGTCCTGACCCACGACAGCTCCCATCCCCCGCTCGGTCATCCCGTGAGGGCACCCAAAATTCAATTCCAGCCCGTGGCATCCAGTATCCTGGGCCATCCTGACCAACTCATGCCAGCTTTCGCGTTCGGTGCGGGCCATCAGCGATACGACCACCGCCCGGTCAGGCCATTCCTTTACTACCTCCGCGATTTCCTTGAGATTCAATGACAAGGGCCTATCTGAAATGAGCTCAATGTTATTCAGGCCCATAACTTTCCTCCCGCCATAATCAATGGCCGCATAGCGGGACGATACATTCTTTATCTGCTCACCGATAGTCTTCCAAACCACTCCGCCCCATCCGGCTTCGAATGCTCGGGCGACCGTGTATTTTTTGTCTGTGGGGGGAGCGGATGCCAGCCAGAATGGATTCGGCGACTTAATCCCCAGAAATTCCGATTTTAGAGAAGCCATATCATTTTTCTCCTCCCAGATATCTTAGGATCCCGATCGCCGCCAGCTTCCCCGCTTCGACCGCATCAACGACCTCTTTGCCTCCATTCACACAATCTCCACCCGCAAATACTCCTTCCAAATTGGTCTCCCCGAATTGATTCACGATTATCCTGCCATAGCTATGCGATATTTCGAATTCATCGAGCAATTTTACCAACGGTTCCTGCCCGGTTGCCTTGATAACCATATCAACATCAAAAGCGAAGGTCTCGCCGGTCTTTACGGGTTTGAGACGGCCCGATGCATCCGGTTCGCTTAATTTCATTTTATTGCACATCAGCTTCACCACTCGACCATCCTCACCGACAATCTCTTTCGGACTTGCCAACCAGATGAATAATACTCCGTCCGACTTGGCCAGTTCATACTCCTTTTCGGTGCAGGGTTTCTCATTGGACGATCTCCGATAGACAATAGAAACTTCTTCAGCTCCCAATCTTTTGGATTGGGTGGCGGCATCGATGGCCGTCATTCCCAATCCGATGATGCCGACTTTGTCGCCTACTTGTATTTCGGAATGGTTTTTGGTTCGGATGTCATATATAAATGATATGGCATCAAACACCCCCTCAAGTTCTTCGCCGGGAATGCTCAGTTTCCTAGTTGCCCCCAATCCGGCACCAAGAAAAACAGCATCATGTTTTTCTCTGATATTCCGGAATGCTTCAAGTCCCTGGATTGCCGAATCATACTTGATTTCTATTCCGCCGACTGAAGTAATCCAATCAATTTCCTGATGGCAGAATTCCGGTGTCGTTTTATAAGCGGCTACCCCATAAGTCATCAGACCACCTGCCGCCTTCTCTTTCTCGAAGACAGTAACATCAATTCCCTCCAGTGCCAATTTGTGAGCACAGGACAATCCTGCCGGTCCCCCGCCGATGACCGCGACTTTTTTTCCGTTGGATGATTTTCGAGAAAATAGCTTCCAACTTCGGCTCATAGCCACATCGGTTGAATACCTCTGCAATAGGGCAATATGGATGGGATTATTATGCTGTGTGAGAACGCAGGCATTTTCACAGAGAACTTCCACCGGACATACTCGGGAGCATCCCCCACCAAATATATTTGATGAAATAATGGTCTTTGCGGAACCTCTGACATTGCCGGAGGCAATCTGTTTAATAAACAGGGGGACATCGATTCCCGTGGGGCAGGCCTTAATGCAGGGGGCGTCATAACAAAACAGGCATCGACTGGCCTCCATACTTGCTTCAACGGAGTTTAGCGGTTTGTTAATTTCCGCGAAATTTTCCTGATAGGTTTTGTGGTCGAGACGATTATTTTTGAGCGCCATTTCCCGATGCCGATTCATCCGACTTATTGCTATTGGCAGAAAATTAGCATTCCCCACACAATATGTCAAGCAATTCAACTCCTCGGGAAGGGAACCAATGCGATTGAGCGGGCCGATGTTGCCGCTCAGATTATTTCCGCGGCATCTTCTCCACCTTACGTGAATATCCCCGAAATAATTATCTACCCTCTCTCGTCAGGAATAGTCAAACGCGACAACCTCTCTTAATCACGCTTTTAGTCAAAACTCCCAGCCGACCACCAGCCTATGAAATGAACCTCCCAATTTTAGGGCATCGACACCAACGATATTACCCGCATAGATTCTCTTGTTGGCTATGCGGAATCCGGTGGAAGGGACTCGGGCGATTATTTGACGGCCGTTATTTCTCTTTTGGCAGGGGATAAATGCCCTGCTTCCTGATTGAATGAGCATCATCGGTTGTCAGCCATTTTTGAATCTGTGAAGCTACACCGAAACGCAAGCCGGCGCTGTAGCCCAGCACCTGGCCATTCTTATCGACGACGAGAAGGAATGGTTTTTCATTTGGAGATTGAAGCTGCGGATTGTCACTTATTATCGTTCCCAGTTGGGTATAACCGGGATCGAGATAGAAACTCCATCCAACCGCCGCCTTGGTCATTCTCTCAAGGAAATCTGCCCCAGGATAGTCCGAAGTAATTAAAACGAATTGAGTCTTGTCGTCATATTCTGTCGTACCGATATTGTTCAAATCCACCAGCACCCGCTCAGTGCTTTCGATATTGGGTTCAGCCCAGAGCATCAGCAGGTTTTTGTCCATAAAATCCCTGAATTTTGCTGAAGCTCCCCATTTGCTTAATGGGATTAATTTATCGGGCGGCTGGATCACCGCAGAGATCTCATCTGATTCTATTTCGGGCTCCCTGATGACCAATGTCTTCAAAACCGAATCCCCCGCATCGAGAGTAAAGAATTGCAGATGAGCCAGCACATCACCATTCTCAAGGCGATTTGACCCGCAGAGCATATAATGCCCCGGAGGCAGTTTGTGTGGCCCATGGTTCTGAGACATCGGACTGAGATATTCAAATTCTACCATCTCATAAATCCCGCCATCCAATCTCGAAAGGCTCCATTGGGAAAAGCATTGCGGATCGGGTATCGCTCCCTCCCAATAGTCAAGCATCAGCCTACATGATTCCTCTTCATTGGGAATCGACTCTTTAATCAAGCTATCGGGATCATTCGGCAATTGGACGTTATGCCAGTCGGCCCCTTCCCAAACCTGAGGTTTCCCGGTAATGGGATGCTTTCTCGCCGGGACACCTTTGGCGCGCAAAGCGGCAATGATCAAGTGTATCAAATCCTCCTTCGTGCCATGATTCGCCACCAGCGCCTGAAGGGGAGAAAGAGGGGTTGAGAGTCGGTCACGGAGATCTTCAATTACAAAATTGGAGCCTCTCATTGATGGAATTTCGTCCACATCGACGACCTTAAATGCATGCGCCAATTCCTTTCTCCATAGCCCAAGATGCTCAAATCCAATTCGGGGCTGGAGCACATAGTCAATGAATCGATTATATGACGCGGTATCATTCTTGTCCGGTGCATACTGCGCTGCGGAGATATGAGAAAATAGTTCAAAATAGCTAATGGAGCGGAGGTCCTTATCATCAAGAATATCAATCAGCTTCTTTGATATCTCTCGCTCCGCAGGAGTTGTATCAGCCAGAAATTTCATCACCTCTTCCCAATTCCCTTTTGCCCGCCCCATAATCAATGCCACCTCCTCAAAGGTGAATCCGAGTTTTTCGCTGAATGATTCAATTCGTATTGAATCCGACCAATCTTCAGTTGCCTGCTTTCGCAACTTGTCGGCGCATATTTTGCGCTCCTTCCAAAAATTCCGGACTTTCTCATCGACCACAGATTCGGATGTCTTATCACTGGGCGGCGGGACATGCATGTCCAATAACCAGACCCAATCCTCATCGCCAATTGGCTTGGGTTTAAGCACTACTGTATCTTCGCTCTCGGCGAATACCCAAGTCCAATCGAGAGTGTCGCCATTACCGCACCAGACTACCCAATCCGTCAACCCGCTGGTCAGAGCGCACATCCCCAACGAATCAGTCTCAATCGATGTGAGAGGTAGAAGACCGGCGTAATTAATCAGCATAAAATACACTTTTTGCTTTGAGATTGGGAAATACTCATTGGGCAGGATTTTGACTGCAACCTGCTTCGAGTTCGTGTAAATCGACGTAGAATTCAGCACCGTTGAGCGCGCATTGAATTTGAGGACTTCCTCTGGACCATGGTATTCGCCGTATGCTGTATTAAGCACCAGGGCGGCCCGACGGACCGGGTTATCGAACCATGCGTGGTTCAACTCATAATCCGGTTCGCACCCTCCTAAATAATACCATTGGCCATCAGCCCAAACTTCCACCCAGGCATGATTGTTATCGATATGAGCCCAATACGGCGTATGACAAGGTCGTGCCGGTATCCCGACCGAGCGCAGGGCGCAAATAGTCAAGATCATTTCCTCTTCGCACCTCCCGAAGCCGGACTTGATAGTGGTCAGCGGACCTTGATCCCATGGCGTCGTTGGTTCGAATGTCGCATGTTCATTGCACCATAGATTGATCTCCAGAGCCGCTTCGGTCATCGATTTCCCCTTTACGCGCGCTGAGAGTTCTTCGAAAAAAGGACGCCGCCACTGTTGAATAGGCTCTTGAGCCACTCGATGCGGAAGGACAAAATATTTGAAAAGGTCATCGGTCAATTGGCCCCCCCACGGAGATGAATTTCGGGCGGCGAGAGCGAGGCGGATATTCTCAAGCAAGAAATCTGCAGATAGCGAAGCCAGGTCCGCTAACGGCATATATGCCAGGAGAAACTCTGCACACTCAAGTTCCTCTGATGTTAAATGCATCTTCAATATGCTGGATAATCTCTCACCATTTCCACCGGCGCGGATTTCCTGTTGTTGCAGAAGGGAATCCAAATGGGCATTGGCTGCATAAGCCTCAAATCCAATCGGCAAACATATCAACAAACAGATAATCACCCCGGAGATGAATATTATTATTTTGATCATTTAGACCTCACCGCAAATTTCCAAGTTCCACAGGCAAGAAATGATAGAGAATCAACTGGCGCAACATAATTCAAATGATGAGAATACTTACTAAACTCGATCGTCATTCGCCCGTCTCTCCGAATTATGCTTGACAGCGCCTATGGAACGCATAATATATGCATTAGGTTCGTCTGCATCGGGAGATATGGAGCAAGGAAAACAAGCATTTGAGAAAATCACCCAAAATAATGGTTATTGGCATTGATGGGGCGCCATACTCATTTCTCAAATTGCATAAAGATAGTGGTGAGCTGCCTTTCATCAGGTCAATGATAGATGATGGGTCCTTCATCCAGACGGATTCGGTAATTCCAACCATCTCCTCTGTCGCCTGGGCTTCGTATATGACGGGGCTCAATCCTGGCGGGCATGGCATTTATGGATTTGTTGATAGAACTTCTAACCCTTTTGAAATGTATATTCCGACTGGCAATAATCTCAAGGCAAAGACCATTTGGCAGATCCTTTCTTCCTTGGGGAAAAGGGTCATCGTGGTCAATGTTCCGGTGACATATCCACCCAAATCGGTGAATGGAATAATGGTAGCTGGTTTTTTGGCGACTAATGTCAGAAAAGCAACTTATCCGCCGGAGGTTGCCAATTACCTTGAAGAAATCGATTATCGAGTTGACGTTGACTCCGAGTTGGCGCATAGGGATTTAGGGGAATTTCTGGTTGAGCTGGATTATGTGCTTCAAAAGCGCCTGGAAGCCGCCCTTCATTTCATAAAGAACTATCAGTGGGATTTCTTTCAACTCCACATAATGGAAACGGACAGGATAAATCATTTCCTGTTTCGCAAATACGCCGATAAGGACCCGATTTACTACGAGAGATTTATGGGCTTTTATCGCAAGCTCGACGCTTTCCTCGGCGAGATAAGGTCATCCCTCCCGGAGGGATGCGAATTCATAGTATTATCGGATCATGGATTCTGCCCGATTTTGAAGGAAGTCAATATCAATCGCTTCCTGATGGAAAACAATTATCTAAAATTCACTGGCTCCAACAAGCCGAAATGGCAAAATATCAGTCGCGAGACAAAGGCTTATTCGCTCATCCCCGGGCGGATTTACATCAATCTTAAGGGGCGTGAGGCGATGGGTTCTGTCAAACCTGGCAGAGATTATGACCGACTACGGGATGAATTGGTCGAAGCACTTACTAATATTACCGATCCCCAGACGGGCGCAAAAATATCACAGAGAGTTTTCAAGCGGGAGGATCTCTATTCGGGGAAGGAGACCCAGAAAGCGGCTGATATTATAATTCAACCTTCTAACGGCTATGAAATAAAGGCATCATTAGAAGGAACATTCATGGCAGACCCGGGTAAGATCAAGGGAATGCACACTTTTCACGATGCGGCCCTGATTATGTCAGGTAAAATACTCAAACCTGGAGAGCATTCCATCATAGATCTGTTCCCCACAATTATGAAAATGATGGGAATAAGGTTTAATGACTGCGAAGGAAATTCCCTAATCTAAAATTTCAATTCTCCTATCGCCTTCAAAGACTGCAAACATTATCTAAGTAAGCCCGAAATATGCCGAACTTATATATTGACTGGTGCAGTTAATTTCCATATACTGAATTAATTTATGAATGGATTATCTTTCCAATCAAACAAGACTCTCGAAAGCCAACTAAGATATATCTACTCGGGTCTAAGATATTACTGGGACCATCTCTTACAGAGATTGTGCTTCAGGGGATATTTTGTCGTCTTTAAATCGCCTCTTGAAATGCGTGTTCCGCCCCTGAAAAGGGTGAACATCGAATTGGACTTCAAGGTTTGCGGACCTGACAATTTCAATGACCTAAGGGATCTGGCTCCGCCGTGGAAAATGCGTGCTTTTGAGAAGCGGCTCAAAAAGGGGTGCCTGGCCATAATCGGATATTCGCAGGGCGTTCCGGTCTCCTGTTGCTGGTTTGCAGAGGATTCAGGCAAAATCGAGGATTTCGATTTATATTTACCTCCAGGCGAAGTTTATGCCTTCGATGCCTGGGTAAATCCCACTTTCCGCGGCCGAGGCATTGCCTATTACAATTTCAAATTCATCTATGAGTTTTTTAAGATGAGGGGATTCCATACCTACTTGGGTATAGTGCAGTCGTGGAATCGCACCATGCTAAAGATGTATGTCAAGGTAAAAATCGATTTCTATGGCATCCTGCGGCATCGTTCCTTCCTTGGAATCCGAAGGACCTGCATAATACCACCCGGCGAAGAAGAGGATCGAGTTGAAAAGGAATTCTTGGCAAGCGCCCGCTTAAAACTCCCTCCCAGAGACATACGGTTCAAGCTGATCGATTCGCAGAAAAAATTTGACCAGTTGAAAGATAATTGGGAAAGTCTCCGCCTGTTGCAGAGCAACCGAAGCTATTTTTTGACCCACGAATGGTTCTCCAACTGGTGGAACAATTGCGGTCAAGGACATCGTCTGTTTATCGTAGCTGGACTTCAATCGGGAGAGCTGAGATCCATATTCCCTTTTTACATCGGCAATACCATTACGGTGGCGGGAAATGCTTCAAGAAAATCGCCGTTAAACGCCAGGGTGATCCGGCTCATGGGAACCGAGCTTCCCTATCAAAAGGATTTCCTTGTGCATGGAGATATTCCGGGCCTAATTGTTTCGATGCTTGACCTGCTTCACAAGCCATTGTCAGGCGAGTGGGATATGGCTGATCTGGGTTATTTCAAAGAGGAATCAGAAACCTACCAAGGACTTCTCAATGTTCTTTATGAGCGCGGGATTAACTTTCGCAATTTGCCTGCGAAATCCAATCCGATATTTACTGAAGACCCATTCTCGAATCTTGACGGCAAACTCCCTACATTGCCCGACGGATTGAATTGTGAGTTCGAATCCCAAAAACTATCGCTTCAGGAATTGGCGAAAGTTTTCGGTTCAATCGAGGATAAGTCTGATCGACAGGTATTTCCATCCCAGGTATTTAGCGATCCCTTTGCCAGAAAATGCCTTCTTGGCCTGCTGGACAAACCCAGAGCTTATGATGAATATTATTACAACCTCCTGAAAATTAATGGCAACTATGCCGCTTATGGATTGGGGTTCATTTATGAAGGCAAATATAATCATTTTGCCTACTATTGCATCGCCAATCATTCCAGCAGAGATTGCGAATCCATTTTACTGAATAAAATGGCTGAAGATTTTCAAAAGGCTGAAATTAAGAGCGCCATTGCTATTCACCAGGCATCTGCAAGCAACCTCGAATTGAATGGGAAGCAGACAAATAACGTCACGGTAAGAATCTTCAACAGGAACTTCCGGGGGCATTTGCTGAGATTAATCTACTCCGGCTTCAAGTCCCAGCCTTAGCATTTAGGGCCTCCCCGATACCGGATGAACTCAAATAATATTTCCCGACCTCAATAAAATACTTGACGAAATTACCATTCTTGTGATAAAAGTTTAAGCAAAAGACGAGCGGTAACTGATCGGCTTTTAGGAAAGGAGCATCATATTGAAATCCAAAGTAATAGCGCTCGCAGTCATCATATCCCTAATATTGATAACAGAGCTGGGGTTCTGCTTTACAAGAAATTCATTCAGAAATCAATCCACGGCATTCACCCTGAATGACGATCTTGACTATTGGATTGCAGATTACTCCCTGTCTATGCCCAATCCCTCAGGGTTACTAAAAATCGATGGTTATCGGCTTTACACCAACCTCTCAAATCTCGTTAATAAGGAAGAAAACCAGTTCTCTAATAACAGTCTTAACAATTTCCTCTTGGGTGGTTCAGGGAAGTTATACGGCGGTTATCATTTCGGCTCCATTGTCAATCGCTACATTGATAAGTGGAAAAACACAAATAGCACAGATAACAGCAAATTCACTGATAATGATGGCAATGGCGCCTATGATTCCAGAAAGAGATACCTAAGTTCGGATGTTGTGGATGAGTCCGAATCTGATGCGGGCTTTACCTTTGCCCTCGCCTCCCGCAGGAATAATCTGGATTATGGTATCTCTTATGTCCTGCAAAACCGCAATAATTCATCGGAAGAGTCATCATCGGCTGATACTACCGATACTGATTTGGTGACCAATCTCGATAATGCTGTTTCCCATGGTGAAATAAGGGGAAATACGGAGCAGGATTCCAGGTCCCACATCGTGACAGCAGGCGGATTATACCGCTACAGCGATGATATTTCCGTCGGGGCACGTTTGGGACTTTCCATAGAGCATCAGGAAGATATCGATAATGGCCATGTCGATTACACTAGAGATCGGAGTCCTTCCGACCCTGATCTGCTTGATATCACCTTTAGAAATAACCAATACGAGATCGGGCAGAAATATGGAGGAACGAGTTTCAGCGGGGGGTTAACCCTTGAACTTCAAGCAACCTCGAACATATTTTCCATCTTCGAGATTACGGGTTATTCCGGCAAAATGGACGATGACGGAGGGTCCTATCGAAGGGATATCACAGAAACTTCCTATTTGAGTCTTGGAGATGACACAACATTCACCGTTGTCAATGGGAGCGTGATAGGTGAAAATAGTTTTGATATCAAGAGAAAAGGCATCACTTTCTATCATAGAGATATTATCGATTTGCCATCAGAATTGAAACTCGCCTTCGGCATCAGCTTATCCACCTCCACCTATGAATCTACCGAGCTTTTATCCCCGGACTCCACATCAGTGGAAAGCTTCGACGATGGCGACAACCAGCCGGATGATCCTGATGATTATACCCGCACGGTTGAATCGAGCTATTCTACAAAATTGATGACCACTGCTGATTCCAAAGTATTTTCGGCGCCAGTCGGTTTAGAGTTTTACCCGGTCAAAAAGCTGGCGATCCGCTTGGGAGCAAAGTTCAGTTACATCCGGAGCGAATATGAGATTACCGACATATTGCTCTCTTCGTCCGCGCCCCACGAAATTATAGTTCGAGGTGACGGCAGCACCAGCGAATCTCTTCTTGAAAATCCTTATGATCCTTATGTCAGTACTTCTCAGCACATAAAGTCCGGAAGCAGCTATACGAATTACTATTATGGGGCTGGATGGCATGTTACCGAAAATCTCAGCCTTGATTTTATGGGGTTCGCCAAACTTACTGACTTAAGCGACTGGAAGCTCTCTGCAGTTTTCAAGTTCTTTTAGAGGTGAAAGTTATGAGAAAATTGATAAGTAAAAATACCCTTATGTTCATCTTGATGGCAGTGATGATGACCGTCATATTGGTTGTGTCCTGCTCCCGCAAGGATAATCCGCTATCGTTCGATCCGAATAATTCGAATGGCACCGCCGCAACTAACCTGATGGGTCCGGGTGACATAGTAATCAGCCCAGCATTTGGATCCAAATTAACGGCCTTGGATATGCCGATATACATCACTTTCGACCGCTACCTGAATCCATCTTCAGTTAATTCAACTACAATCACGATTAAGAGAATTACAAACACATCAGAGATTCCGGTGGAGATAGAGATACAATATATGTCCGGCCCCCACCTGGCCAAAATCACGCCTTCAGATTTTGAATTTGAAGATAATTCCGCATTCATTTTGACCTTGACCAATGGCATAGAAGATCCATCAGGAGCCCCATTTGATGGCAATGGCAATGGAGTTGCGGACAGCGTCCAATACGATGTGTACCGCAGTACATTTTACACGGGAACAGGAAACGCCAACTTGCCCGATATTATTTCGCCGCTAATCGATGTCAATTCCATTCATCCTGCCGAAGAAGCTTCTGTGCTGGAGATGGATTCATCTCAATTCTGGATAACAGTCGGATTTACAGCCAGCGATATCGACACATCGCTTTTGACTAACAGTACTATCCGAATCTATGATTTGGGTGAAACCAATACCGGAGCCACTGATACCGCATACGTACCCAATCTCCTTGCCGTGGCGCTGAAGTCGGGCAATTCTGTCACCTATCGGCTTCGGTCAGCGGCTGATACTACCAAATTATTTCGTGGGAATCGTTACCAGATAGAATTTATTGCCTCTGCGATTACAGATACTTCGGGCAATCCCTTGCTTTGGGGAAATGAAGTCAATGATGGATCCATCGCCAGTTATAATTTCGGTTTCATAATGGAGCCTTTTGCTGGAGAAGATATCACCCCGCCCGACGTGGCTAATTTCTACTCTTCTTATATTGGCGAGAGTTGGTTGGCTACCATCATATTCAATGAAAATACTTTGATGGATACGACAACCTTCAACAATTTCAACATCTCATTCTATGATTCCAACAAGACGCGCCTTGATGGTTATTACTTGAAGGAAATCCAGGACAACTGGGTTGTATTCTATCCCAGGCTCCGTTCGGTGATGCCAACATATTATTTTGTGGCCACAGCAGTTGCCGACACTGCTGGAAATATGCTTGACGGAAATAATAACGGTATTGGCGGAGAACCAGAAGATTGCGAAACCAATCTCCCCCCTGGACCATAAAATTTCATGGGTCGGAAATGAAATAGGCTTTCTCATTCAGAGAGGACCTGTTTCATTTTAATGATATTTAATTTATAGTATTCTCTTGATAATTCTCTAATGTTTATGATATTATTAAGCCTATAATTCTCTAAAGGAAAGGAGTAGCTTCTTGATGAGAATTGGCAGTCAAAACCTTAAACCGTATTACCAAACAAGGAAGTAAAATGAAAAGAAAGCTAACGATTACCACATTCATCGCGCTGATGATAATGACAGTCTCGGCCTATTCTGCAGAGACATCACTGAAAGGCACAATTTTCGCCAACTGGATGATGGACCTAAGCGAAGGGGCGGATAACTATAACGCCTTTATGATCGAACGCGCCTACCTGGGAGCGGAATCGAAATTATCCGACTATACCAGCGCCAGGATCACTTTTGATATCAGGCCGGAGAGATTCAGCACATCATCCGCCAAAGTGGTTGATTCCGGCGGTGATACTTTGACCATACCGTCAATGTCCGCCTATAGCGGATATCCAGTGGTTCTGAAATATGCTTATGTCGATTGGAAGGTTAAACCAGTTGCGCAGTATCTCAAAATCCGTTTGGGGTTGCAGCCTACCGCATATCTTGATTATATGAGCAACATTTGGATGCGTCGATACCTGGCGAAGAACATAACCGATGAGAATGGCTGGACTTCTACTTCTGACCTCGGGGTTTCATTTATCGGGGCTCTTGGCCAGCAAGGAAAACTTGGAGAAGTCGGTCTGTCCGTCTTAAATGGCACCAAATACAGCGATTTCGTGGACAAGAATAAGAACAAGGACTTTAACCTGTTCGCCAGAATAGTCCCGCTCTACAATAACGAGGACTTAGATCAGACGGCACTGTTTGCCCAAATCTATACTGGCACCCAAAATAAGACCATTGTTGCCCCTGATGAAGCATCCGACTGGAAGAGGACAATCACCTCTTTTGGCGGAAAGCTCGCTTATCAGAAAATAGTGGATTTTTGTTTCGATATGAATTTCCATACATTGGGTCAAGGCTCCGGCAATGATGACCTGAAACAAAGAGGTCTGTCCTTCTGGGGAGGCCTTTATTTGAATGCATTAGCTCCTTCATCTTCCCTTTTCAAAACATTGATTCTATTCGGCCGTGCGGACACTTACGATCCGAACACGGACGCAGATGATGATGGCAATTCCATGATATTGGCTGGAGTTGAATGCGCGCCAATTAAGGGTGTGAGAGCGGCCATTGGTTATAAAAATACCAGCTACCAGGCATCAGGCGTTGATCCACTGAAATCAATGTTTATTAATACCGAAATCAAATTCTAAAAGCGCGATTAGACAGTCGCGGGAGGTCAAATGAGGAAGTTCATAATATTAGCATTCACTTTGGCATTGTTCAATATTTCCAATGCCGGCAATATTACCATTAAGGGATCAGACACTCTGGTCCGTTTGGGTCAACGCTGGGCTGAGGAATATATGAAGATTCATCCGGAGGTTGTCATCCAGGTCTCAGGAGGAGGCTCCGGCACCGGAATTGCCGCCCTAATCAATGGCACTACTGACGTCTGCGAATCCTCCCGCGATATGAAACCGAAGGAATACCAGGATGCCAAGGCCAAGAACGTGAATCCATACAGAGTGGCGGTGGCGCTGGATGGAATCGCAGTCTTCATGAATGAAGCCAATCCAATACAGGAGCTGACTATTGCGCAATTAAAGGGAATCTATACCGGTTCCATCACCAACTGGAAGGAAGTCGGAGGCCCATCGCATAGCATACTGCTTTATGGACGTGAGAATAATTCCGGCACTTATTCATACTTTAAGGAACATGTGCTGAAAAATGAGGACTATGCCGAAGCCACTCAGACTCTTCCCGGAACCGCCGCGGTTGTCAATGCGGTTTCCAAAGATAAATATGGGATCGGCTACGGCGGCGTCGCCTGGGCAAAGGGTGTCAAGTTCCTTGGAGTGAAAACTGATACGGAATCTCTATCTGTGATGCCCTCAATCGAGGCAGTTGTCAATGGCAGCTACCCGATCTCGCGAGAGCTATATTGGTTTTTCAACGGCGCCCCGAAAGGAGAATTGAAAAACTTGCTGAATTGGACGCTATCGCCGGAAGGTCAAAAAATTGCGGAGGAATCTGATTACGTCCCTCTGCCAAAAGAATTGGCTGTGAAAAATCAAGTCCCATAAACCCTTATTCTCCCAATGTTTAATGAACCGCGGGTGGGGATAACAGTCCCCACCCCAATCTACCCGATGAGATCGCATTGCCCAAATCCCAGATAACATCGGCGATGAAATTTGCTGAAGGCTGGTCGAACGCTTCCGAGGATTTTAGAAAATATTATCAGTCTTCCCTACTTGCCGAATTGCTGGCTCTATCAGCATCTGCTGACCGCAAAAGAATTTGACAAAGCGGTCTCCCACTTAATGTTGGCTGATATACGGCAAGGAACCTCGCGGAAAATCAACCGCCTGAGTAAACCAGGAAATTTGCATTCATATTTTCCATAACTGAACTTGACTATATATCCGTATTGTCTTAATTTACGTTAAGATATGAGAGCGTTTCTACAACTCCGAAATCCGAAGCGTCCATCTAAAAGCATTTTAGGGAGTCATAATGTTTAGACGGTTATTGCCAAAGGAGAATAGCTTCTTCGATTTCTTCGAGCAACACAGCAAACTGTCAATTGAAGCTTGCAGAGAATTAAATGAACTTGCCTCAAAACCCGCAGAACTGGAGAGCCGGGCCAACCGCATCAAGGCGATTGAGCATGAGGCTGACGATATCACGCATAAGTGTTTAGATGTCCTTCATCGCACTTTCATCACCCCCATCGATCGGGCCGACATTCATCGCCTGATGAAGCGCCTGGATGACATTATCGACTCGGTGGATTCGGCCGCCGGTCGCATGAATCTCTACGAGATGACCGATATGCGGCTCGAATTGAAGCAATTCACCGCCTTACTGGTCAAAGCCACGACTGAAGTGGATAGCGCCATTCACAATCTACGCAATCTCAACAAGGCCGGCGATATTATTCAAGAGTGTTGCACCGAAGTCTATGAAACCGAAAAAGCCGGCGACCAAATCTTGCGCTTAGCCCTGGCGCGCCTTTTCAAAGAAGAAAAGAACTCGGTTCTTGTCATCAAATGGAAAGAGATCTTCGAGCGCATGGAAAAGGCCACGGATCGATGTGAGGAAGTGGCCAATATCATCGAGGGAATAGTAATCGAGGCCTCCTGAGATGTCCCCCATCATGCTCGTCATTATCATGACCGTGGCGGTGGCCCTTCTTTTTGACGTTATCAATGGATTTCATGACGCGGCCAATTCGATCGCCACGGTAGTTTCGACCAGGGTGCTGAGCCCGCGGGTGGCAGTCTGGTGGGCGGCTTTTTTCAATTTTGTCGCTATGTTTATTTTTGCGCCCAGCGTGGCTGACACCATCTCCAAGATAGTGAAGATCGACGGCCATGACACAGTGTATGTATATGTGGTATTGGCCGGCCTTATTGGCGCAATTATATGGGATCTGATTACCTGGCGGATGGGTTTACCGACCAGTTCGTCGCACGCCCTTATTGGTGGAGTGGCGGGAGCTGGCCTGGCATACAAGGGACTGGATGTCATCCGATGGTCGAGCATTTGGAAAACAGTCAAATTCATTCCCTCGGCCCCGCTAATCGGTCTTGTTTTTGGTTTTTCTATGATGCTAATTGTTTACTGGATCTTCCGCCGATGGAGGCCTCATGATGTCGATCGTCTCTTCCGCAAGGGACAATTGCTCTCAGCCGCGCTTTACTCCTTGGGCCACGGCGGCAACGATGCCCAGAAAACCATGGGGATCATAATGGCCCTGCTGGTCGCAGGAGGCATCATGAAACCCGATACCAAGCTCTCCCTCGCACATCTTAATACATTGTGGATCATCCTATCTTGTCATTTAGCCATGGGCTTGGGAACAGCGTTTGGCGGCTGGAGAATCGTAAAGACGATGGGTCAGAAGATCACCAAGCTCAAACCGGTTGGGGGATTTTGCGCCGAATCCGCGGGAGCTGCCACCCTGTTCATGGCCACGCACATGGGCATTCCCGTTTCAACAACCCACACGATCACCGGGGCCATCATAGGTGTTGGGGCAACATCCAGGCTCTCAGGAATCAAGTGGGGTGTGGCCAGTAGGATAGTGTGGGTATGGATTTTCACTATTCCCGTCACCGGGTTCATATCTGCAGGATTTTTCTATCTGATTCAATTCGCACGCACCGGTTTTTAGGACCATATCGTCAGGTAAAGAGGCGCAATGATGAAATTGACCGCCTTTGAGAGCCGCAGGCTTAAAATTCAAAACCCTTCGTCAAATATTTATTTGACAGGGGGTCACAAAATTGGTAGCGCTACGGGGAATCGAACCCCGGTTTGATGGCTGAGAACCACCCGTCCTAGGCCACTAGACGATAGCGCCTTTAGATTTTCAATATATCAATCCATTCTATCAAACTGCAAAAGAAAATTAGGAGATCTGCCCATTAGTCTTTATGAAATGCCATTGCTTTAAGATTTAGAAACTGCTGACTTCTCAATGCTTGCCAGAATTTCCAGTTCGTCTTTAACTTCTTCCATCAATGGCCTTAAAGTCGTCTCCGAAAAATCGAATTTGATATTTGCCGCTCCGAATAGCTCAGGTAGTGGTTTGCTCCCTCCCAAAGCCAATCCCCCGCGATAGTCCACGATAGCCTTTTTCAAGTCGCTTCGTGAATTTCTCCAGACCTGCAAAGCTCCCATCTGCGCAATTCCGTATTCGATGAAATAAAATGGCACTTCGAAAATATGAAGAATCCTTTGCCAGAGTATATTTTGTGTATTCTCATAGCCGCTATAATCAATATCGCCGCCGAATCGTTTCAATAGGAGCAACCATTGTTCGGTGCGTTCTTTTCTGGTGTGAAATGGATGTGAGTAAATCCAGTGCTGGAAAGCATCGATCATAGCCACCATCGGAAATAGACTCACTAATTGTTCGAGATGCCTTTTGCGGGAACGAGCATTTTCAGCCGCAGAATAGAATTCGTTCAGGTAGTTGGAGGCGATCAACTCCATGCTCATCGAAGCCACTTCGCAAAATTCCATAGGCCCGTGGCGATAGTGGATTAAAGGTTCTTCCCTGGCTTCGAACAAATGAAATGCATGCCCACCCTCATGCAGCAAAGTATAAATATCCCTATCCAACCCCACCGCATTCATAAAAATGAACGGAAGACGGACTTCCTGCAACCCAACTTGATAGCCCCCTGGAGCTTTCCCTTTGCGGCTGTCGAGATCCAATAAGCCATTCTCAATCATTTTGGAGAATTCAGTCCCCAACTGGCCGTCCACCTGATTGAATATTCTCTGACAGCCGGAATGCAGTTCCGCTGATTGGGAAAATGGCTTAAGAGGCGGGCGATTATAAATATCAACCCTCAGATCCCATGGACGGAGAGTTTCAAGTCCGAGCACAGTCTTTCTTTCATCAAGGATTCTGTTATATACAGGAAGGACAACTTTCTCAACAGCATCATGGAATTTAAGGCAGTCGCCGGAAGTGTAATCAAATCGTCCCAATTCCCTGAAGCGATAATCGGTGAAGCAACTGAAACCGGCATTCTGGGCTACTTGATGGCGCAACCCGGTCATTTTGTCGAAAAGCTCATCGAGTTTCTCAGCATCCGGCAACCTTCTTCCCGATGATGCTTCCCAAGCCTGCTTGCGAATGGCTCGGTCCTGATTCTCTTGAAACACTTCCATTTGCTGCATCGTCTGTTCTTTTCCCTGGAATTCGACCGTCATAGCTCCCTGAATGCTTTGATACTCCTGAGACAGCTTAGCAATCTCTGTCTCTAACGGGACATTCTCCTCCCGAAAAATCTCATGGGAATTTCGGGTGTCCCTGATGAGCACTAGATATCTATCCTTATCGAGACTGGCCAGGTTGGAGTCTTTGAGCAACTTATGATCAAGCTTATTTCCCCAGACTTTTATCTGCGGTTCAATCTTTTCCAGAAAATGCAGGTATTCCTTTCTAATGTTCTCATCATCTGTTGAGCAGGTCATCGCAACATAGCGTCGAGCCCCTTCTTCACTCAGGACACTATTAAGCTCGCTCTGGTCAATCAGCCATTCCTCCAAATCATTTGCCGTTGCGATTATCCTTTGATGCAAATCTTTGTAAAGCGGCTCAATGGAATCCCAATCAGCCAAATCAATATTTATAGGCACGAATTCTCTTGGAAATTCGTTTGACGGTCTTCGAAGATCCGCTAATTTATTATTAGAAACCGGATTCATTTATAATATCCTCTGAAAATTGCATTTATAGATAGATTTATGAATTACCCTATGCATCAAGGATGATATTATCGATCAACCTGACTTTCCCCAATCTGACCGCCAATGAAATAAGGATCTTACCCCCAGGTTTGCGGACGGGGAGCAACGAGTCCCATTGATTGAAGCTGACATAGTCAATCCGCTTTAGGCCATAATTACTAAGGACATCAATAATTCTTCTCCTAATCCTTCCAAAATCGGAGACACCTGATTTGATAAGAGCTACGCCTTCAACCAGAGCGCAATAGATTCCAGCAGCTTCTTTTAGTTGAGGGGGAGTTAGATACTGATGCCTTGAAGAGAGTGCCAGCCCTCTCTTATCTCTTACGGTTGGACAGCGCACAATCTTTATCGGATAATTCAATTCCCGGACCATAGTGTTTATGACGGCAAGTTGCTGGGCGTCCTTTTGTCCGAAATAAGCAGAATCAGGCTGGATAATATTAAATAATTTAGCCACAATAGTGGTAACGCCCCGAAAATGAGTTGGCCGAATTGCGCCCTCAAGTATTTCGGTTATCTTCTCCAGAATTACATAACTTGAATAATCTTTGGGATACATAGTTTGAACTGAAGGAGTGAAAACCAAATCAACGCCCTCATTATGCGCAAGCCTTAAATCACTCTTCAAGTCCCTTGGATAAATATCGAAGTCCTCAGCAGGAGAAAATTGGGCTGGATTAACAAAAATGCTAAGCACCACATAATCACATTCTCTTCTGGCTTTTCTGATAAGGCTAAGATGGCCATCATGGAGCGATCCCATCGTTGGGACGAGGCCTATCTCTTTGGATCCGCTTTTCTGTTCCTTAACTAAGTTCCGGACCCTTACAATGGAGCCAGTTCTAATCATCAGCTATAGCTTTCGGTTTCAGATGGGAATTCACCATTACGGACATCGCTTTTGAAACTCCGGACAGCCTTCTCAATGACATTCGCCAGATTTTCATAATGTCTCACATATTTGGGCAAAAAATTTTTATAGAAGCCAAGCATATCGTAAATAACCAGTACTTGCCCATCGCAATCAGAACCGGCGCCGATACCGATCGTAGGGATCTGGACATTTTGCGTAATTTCCTTTCCCAAAATTGAAGGGATTGATTCGAGGACAATCGAAAAGCAACCGGCGTCTTCCAGCGATTTCGCCGACTCCAACAAATATTGCCGCACTTCTGGCTTCCGTCCTCTGACCACATAACCGCCAAAGCGATGCACCGATTGTGGGGTCAACCCAATGTGGCCCATCACCGGAATACCCGCATCGATTATTTTTCTGATTGCCGGTATCATCTCAATTCCCCCCTCCACCTTGACACAGTCGGCGCCCGCCTCTTTGAGAAATCTTCCGGCATTTCTTGCGGCCTCATTAGCATCTGCCTGAAATGACATAAATGGCATATCGCCGATTAGCATAGCCCGTTTCAACCCGCGCTTCACGATAGCAGTATGGTAGATCATCTGATCCATCGTTGCGGATAGGTTATTTTCACAGCCGCAGAAAACCGTATTAAGGGTATCGCCAACCAAAACCATTTCAATCCCGACTTTATCAACAATCAGTGCGGTAGGATAATCATACGCTGTCAGGACCGAGATCTTGATGCCCGCTTTCTTAAATTTCTTGATATTCCTGACGTTTATTTTTTCGATTTTGTCGGGCTCGAACTCTGCCATTGTATTCCATCTCTCCTAAGAAATCAAATATCGTCTTCCCTGAAAAGGTTCCGAGATATTTTCTATCAACATTTCAAAGTGAGCGCGATTATCCACAAAGTTAAAATTGTTGGAATCGACAATCAATAATGGAGAAGAATCATAATGCAAGAAAAACCTGTTATATTCCTCATTCAAACCAATAATATACTCTCTGTCGATGTTACGTTCAAAATGACGTCCTCTCCTCCGAATTCGACCCATCAGCACTTCATTATCAGCGGCAAGATATATCACCAGATCCGGCTTGGCGAGGTTCTCGCCAAGCTGTGGAGCGATCCTCTGATAAAGCGCATATTCCCGATCATCTAAATTTAGTCGAGCGAAAATACCATCTTTTTCGAACATATAATCACAGACAGTTTGATGGTGGAAAAGGTCTATATAAGATAATTTCTGGAGCTGACGGAACCTGCTGACCAGGAAAAACATCTGAACCTGGAAAGCATAGCGCTCCGGATCCTGATAGAAATCTTCCAGGAAAGGATTGGTTTCTACTTCCTCTATTATCAGTTGCATCTGAAATCGCTTGGCCAGGGCCGTGGCAAGAGTAGTTTTGCCTACCCCGATTACCCCCTCAATCGCAATGTAGGATGTGGAGATCAAGAATTCTGTCCCTCGTAAAGTTCGATCTTCTGATTTAGAAGATACGTGGTGTATAACTCGGAATAGCTTTCGTTCGATAACGGGCAGCATAATCCTGGTTCGATATCCAGAAGGGGTCTGATCATAAATGCTCTGCTTTTCATCCGTTGATGAGGAATTTTGAGATTTGGCAAATCGACCGTCTGCCTTCCGAACAATAATATATCTACATCAATTATTCGCGGAGATGTCCTCCCTTTGAACATGCGTCCCATTGAGACTTCCAGATGCTCGCACTCCAGAAGCAGCTTTGCCGGAGTTAAATCGGTCTCAATCCTCACTGCGCAATTCAGATAGGGTGGGTGATCTTTAGCTTCAATCGGTGCGGTTTCGTAAATGGGCGAAGTTGCACTAACCTTTGTCAATCTCAGTAACCTAATCAACTCGATTGCTTTCAAGATATGGTCATATCGATTTCCCAGATTAGATCCCAGGCTCAAAAATGCTTTCTCCATCTTTCTATCTCTGCCTCGTCACCCTGACCTCAATATGATCCATAGAAGCCTCAAATGGAGGCCGCTTCCGCAGATGGACCTGCACCTCCGCCGATTTTTCGAAATCCTTCAAGATAGATTCGGCGATAACGGCGGCAGCGTTTTCCACCAATTTGTAGGATCCACCTTGGAATGACCTCCTCACATGTTCATATAAAATGGTATAATCTATCGCAGGGAACTCATTATCATGCCCGGCCCCATTCTCGACCCGCCAAAATACTTCTACATCGATCTCGAATTGCGCGCCTACCAACTGCTCTTCCGCCGACACACCACAATGGCCAAAAAGCTTTATATTCTCAAGTCTAAGGCTATCCATTTCTGATCTCACGGATCCGTTTGTTAATAATTGCTTTACCGGTTCTTATGGGATGCAATGATTTCCCGATGCGTTTGGCGGCATCTGCGATTTCCGCTTCCGAGGCGGTCAATGAAAATCGGACATATCCTTCGCCATTCCCACCGAATATGATTCCTGGCAAACACATTATTCCAGCCCTTCTGAGTAAAACCCGGGTCAAATCTATGGAGCTTTTCCGTCTTGGATGGGATGCCCAAAGAAATGGGGTTCCCTTGTATGGATAAATCCGCCAATGAAGTTTTTGCAATTCATATGCCAGTATTTCCGCATTGATGCCGATTTTCTCACCGGTGGCTTTCGACACAGGCTCGAAATAGTCAATTGCAGTTTCGATCAATTTTAGGATGTATAGTGGGATTCCATTTGACAGGGCGAAATTCATTTCCCTTAGAATAGCAATCGCATCAGGGGAGCCGGCGGCAATCTCCAGCATTCCCCGAGGTAAGCCAAATCCCAAATTGAATCCGAATGATTCAATCGCAACTTTCCTCGCCGCCGGACTTTGTAATATGGATGGGTGGAAGTAGGACTTCCGATGGACACCTGCGAATCCTCGCCGATGACAAATGAGGTAATCGCCTTTGGAAGCGGCCTTAACCTGGGCCTCAAAGAAGCTAAAATCAGCTACCGCACCGGTGGGATTATGAGGATAGTTCAAGAATTTTAGTTTCAGTTTCCCCACACGCTCCTCATCGACCAACTCATGCGTCGGCAAATAATCAGTGCGTTCGGAAATCGGCACTGGCACAATTATGGCCGATGAAAGGGTTGCGGCCCTATGGAAAATCGGATCCGATGGATCACAAAGCGCCACTCTGTCACCCGTATTGACAATACCAAGGCACAAAAGAATTTCGGTCGGTACTCCAGCCGTCATAATCACGATTGAGGGATGAGAATGAAAATTAACATTAAATTGCTGATAATAAAATGCAGATACCTTGGTCAAGGCCGATCTCAACTCCTCTTCGCTTGCCAATTTCATCGAAGCAGGATTTGCATAAACCGCGGCGACCTCGCTGAAAAAATCAGGATAAATGAAGCATTCATAGCGAATGCTCCCCAGGTCAATCATTTCCTGATCCTTAAGCTTCGGAAGTCGAAAGGTACCGGGCAATCGTGAAAAAAATGGGCTGGTGGTTTTGTATAGCCGTTCAGCCTTGTCGATTATTACTTTGCGCAAATTATTCTATTCAACCAATAAAGCCTGGGCTACTGCATAGGTGTGGGCATGCGACATGGAAATTAGGATAGTTCCAGAGCCGATTAGTTCTCGAATTCGTCCTCCCAACTTGACTGACGGTTGCCCGCTTCTATCATTAACGACTTCAATGGAAGTCCACTTTATCCCCCGGCCTAGACCGCTCCCCAACGCTTTAAGGACCGCCTCTTTGGTTGCGAACCGCGCCGCGAAGGAGAACTCCGGAAACGCCTTTTCATTACAGTAATTGATCTCCCATGGTGTAAAAATTCTTAAGAGGAACCTATCTCCCCACCGCTCAATTACCTTTCTTATCCTCTCAATCTCTATAATGTCGATTCCAATTGCCTTAACCACTGCCGAATATCCTCTTGCCTGACAGATGTTAATCTTATGCATATCACTCTCCAAAAGCAAATGATAATTTCAAAGCGCCGACGATGGAATACAACTCCTTGACCCAGGGAGATTAGCGCCTGATGCCAATGTTTTGCTACCTGCTATAATTTATCACATTACCTCCTGCATGTGCTGGGTTTTTTATATTTGCATTCTTGGTCAAATCCCCATATTATGAGGATGGAAGAGGATGCGGTCTGGTGGCCGTCACGGGCTTCAAACCCGCTGGGAGTCTATTCTGTAGGCTTTGGTGAGTTCGATCCTCACCCCTTCCGTTTCTATTGGGGCGCCTATTATTTCACCAATACTATTTACTATATCCAATAATCAGATTAGATTAGCGTATCAGGGGATCCGTCTTGCAAATCATCCCAATAAGCAAGCCCCGCTGGTTCCGATGATGGAGGCAGAGCTTGCTAAAACGATTTCCCCAGAACAAGGGAGGTTAGGCAGGAGAAGCTCCGGATTGATCTATTGAATTATTGCTTCAATTAATTTCGACTGCTCGTTTTCTTAGGATTGCTCTATCACAGGTTTCAATTTCAGCAGGTCATAAATCCAGAGAATCACGCCAATCAAAGAGATTACACCGGAGGAAATAATATGAGAATCAGAAATAGCAATGCTGATGTCAGGGTACCGGCATAAAGGATCCATTTGGCAAGTTTCGGACTCATACTTACTCTCCATCTCTTGTATCAATTATTGGTATTCTTCTCTAAGTGAAAAAGTGATTCCAGTTCGTTCACCCAGCGATGGTATTTCTCATGCACTGCGAGACCACCAACCTCCTTTTCGACTCGCTCAAATTCCTTTTCCAAATAATGCTGGTCCTCAGATGTGAAAAGCCTATCCCCCATCGGATAAAGTATATTATTTTCCTTATAAATGTGGTTCGAAAGCAATTCGGAGTAATGGCGGGCATTAGCTATGATATCATCTTTGGCGGAAATATCTCCGGCAATAAAACGTTTGGCGGCCTCCTCCATCCCGCGCGTAAAGGCACGGCCATTTTCATGCTCTGTCAGCATCATCCCTATCGGTCCCCCCTCCACCGGAATGCCGCGCTCTTCCATTAACCGGAATAAAATCTTCTCTTCTTTGGCATGATGACAATGGTCTGCGAAGTTGCGGATAAAATCAACACACTGGAGAAATGTTTCTCCGGAGATTTCTTCGCCATTCTCCAGCCTGTCTGCCACAATATTCAAGATTATCAGTACCCGTTCAATGACATCATGTTCATGAATTAATATGTCTGAAGCTTTTTTCATTGTAACAACTCCTTAATTGTGATGGAAAATCCCTTTAGAGCATTCTCATGCTTGATGATGAGAATATATGCGGTCTATTTTCTATGATTCAACTATTATTTTTCAAGCTGTTGTTCATATTGCCGAGAGTTTCCATATTCCGACACCTGCCCACGATTATGCCCATGCGCAGAGTCATTCAAATGCCTTATATGATATCGATATTCGTCTAAGGATATGCTATTTTGCCAGTGGCCAGTGATTTGAGCCAGAGCCGTTCCCAGCACGAAAAATAGTATGATTAGAACCGCATAAGATATCCGAGTCAGCTTGATTTTCCTCCTGGTTATAGAAAAATATAAGGTATCCTTCACCGGACAGGCATCCACACATCGCCAGCACGAATGACATTCATCAGAATATACTGCATTCGCCTTATGCACATCAATATAGGAAGGGCAGACACGGGTGCATTTTGAGCAATCTATGCAGGATTCCCTATGGCGATGGATTTTGAATGGGCTTAACCAGCTCAATGCCCCTAATAGTGCCCCGTAAGGACAGAGATACCGACACCAGAAATATGGAATTAAGATTGATAGAAAAACGAGAATAATCAAAACCCAGAATGTTGTGGCAGACATCTCCAAGAAGAATTTAAGCATTTTGATATCGGCGACCCTATTGTAGGGGCTGTCGATGAAACTTCGCAAGGATTCCAAATTCATCTGGCCAAAAACCGCCCAGACGAAAAAAAACATCAGGAGATATTTCAGACTGCGCAATGGGTAATCCAGCCAGCGGGGCAAATTTTCTCGCCGCCCGAAAACTATTTTATGCAAACCTGATAATAACTCAGAAATCCAACCTACCGGGCAAACCCAGCTACAAAATCCTTTTTTCAAGAGTATTGCGGTGGCAAGGATGATCAATAAAACCACTAAAGCCGAAGGATGAATCTCATTAAAGACACCTGTCAATATCCAATATTTAAGGCTTATCAAAGCGCTGATTGGCAGAAAGGCTTCTACCCCAGGAGGGCGAGATATGGTAGGGTGACCACCTTTTTCTAATTGCGATACAAAAATCGCAAACTCAATTCCAATCCAGAGCGTAATCAACAGAAAAGCAATCTGGACCATTCTGCGAAGAGGCCGGATGCGGAAATTGTCGGCTTTATCAAATTTCATTTTGATGCCCACCGAATTCTTCTTATCCCCTTCTGCTTTAGACTCGGCATCGACATTCAACCTATCGCTCATATCAAGACCCAAAAGCATTTCTAATTATTCTTTCGGGCAAAATTCAAACAAACCGGTCTCAGCCTGATCTCAATCGAATTATGGTTCTGTCAGATCAGTTAACCTGAATCTCTTAGCAGTCGTTGCGGTGGCCAGTTTCGCCAGCGTAGTTTTTTCAAACAGAGATTCCATTTTTTTCCGAATAAGGTTCCATTGCTCGTGCAAGGGACATGGATTATGGTCACTGCATTGATTCAATCCCAAAAGACATGCACCAAAGGGATTGTCTCCATCAATTGCCGATACAATATCCTTCAAAGATATTAAATGCGCAGCCCTTGCCAGAGCAACTCCTCCATTGGACCCCCGATAAGATTTCAAGATGCTTTCCTGCGTTAGCCTTTGGAGAATCTTGGTCAAGAAATGGAATGATATATTCAGTTGTTCGGATATTTCGCCAATAGGAGTAAATTGCTGGTCTTTGCGACCGGCAACGAATATTGCGGCTCGTATGCCATAGTCGCACGTTTTGGAAAGCATCATTACATTTTGCAGATTTAAGACTCTTTTGTCTTAATATAATATTCGGAAGTAAGCGCATCAAGTATTAAATCGATTATTTTTGACGTAAATAAGAAGGCTCCACAATTCATTTATAAATTGCGAAGCCTTTGGATGGATTTCTATTGGCAACCGTTTCTTGCTTATGGGCTAAGCGCTATTTTGCCTCCACTCCATACATAATATCAATAATCAGCTTAGGCGGTAATTCGAAACTGGGGTCGCTCAGTTTCTGCACAGCTTGCTCAAATGATGTCTTCCTACAATTGGTGGTCCCGATTTTCTTGATTTCTACCTGAGTCATTTAATTACCTCTATCTGCTAATGAATTAACTTTCTTCCAAGACCCCTCTGCTAACCTTCCGCATTTTGGGAATCCTGAGTGCTATTATCAATGATGTCGGCATATTTCCGACAAAATGAATCAACATTTGATAATTCTCATTATTTTTTAATTTAATCGCTTTCGCTATATGGCTTTTCGATCAATATCTTTGGTGCCAGAGATGATCTGCGGACATTCCAATGGTCAACTTATTGATAAACCAATTATTTAAGGCGATTTATTATCTATTTAAGTTATGACAGCATATCTGTATTCAGATAAATCAATAAACCGTTGCGGAGCTGATATTAATCGCAACGGTTTAAATCCTTAGATTATCGGATGAGTGTGCTATGTTCCAGATTTCTTTTCTTCGCTATGCCTTTCAAGCAGAGTAACAAATGGTTTAAACATATCAATCGGGACCGGGAAAATGGTCGTGGAGTTTTTCTCGGCCGCCACTTCAACTAATGTTTGCAGGTAGCGCAATTGGATGCCAATGGGGGAGGTAGCAAGAATATTGGCGGCTTGGCTGATCTTATCGGAGGCCTGCAATTCGCCTTCAGCATGAATGATCTTTGCCCGACGTTCACGCTCCGCCTCAGCCTGGCGAGCAATGGCTCTCTGCATCTGCTCAGGCAAATCAACATTCTTGACTTCCACAGCAGTAACCTTTATTCCCCATGGTTCAGTTTGCGCATCGATGATTTCCTGCAACTCCTGATTTATCTTTTCGCGATTAGCCAGAAGGTCATCAAGCTCCTGCTGGCCAAGAATGGAACGCAAGGTCGTTTGGGAAATCATAGATGTGGCATAAAGATAGTCCTCCACTTCGACGATAGCTTTGGAGGCATCAACCACCCGAAAATAGACCACAGCATTGACTTTAACGGACACATTATCGCGCGTAATTACATCCTGCGAAGGGACATCCATCGCCACAATCCGCAAACTGACCTTTACCATTCTGTCAACCAAGGGAATTAAGAAAATCAGCCCCGGGCCCTTAGCTGCTATAAGGCGGCCCAACCTGAAGATACAGCCTCTTTCATATTCCCTTAGAATGCGGACGGCATTCGCCAGAATGAAAATCCCAATCACAATCAGCGCTAAAAGCCCTGTAGAAAAATTCGCCATTATTCCTCCTCTAAATAAAATATTAAGTGATATTAGTCTCAACTTTGGCAGTGAGACCATTCATAGTCACAACTTTCACCTTATCACCCTTCTTTAAGGGAGCGTCGCACTGCGCCCGCCAGATCTCTCCGTGAAGCATTATTTGCCCCCTGCCGTCTTTGAAATCACGAAAAACAGTGGCGGAAAGGCCTATCAATCCTTCGAGGCCGGTTTCCACTTTCCTCTTCTGCGCCTTCAGGGCAAAGCTCACGACAAAGATGAAGAAAGCCGCAGTAGCCAGAACTACTGTCATAATCAGCACCTTAGAGATCTGCAGGTAAGGCACATCGGTTTCGATCAGCATCATTGAACCTATTAACATTGAGATTACTCCCCCGATGGTTAATGCTCCGTGACTTGCGATTTTAACTTCAAGTATGAACAAGATTCCCGCCAGCAATATCAATAATAAGCCGGCATAATTTATGGGAAGAGTGGAAAACGAGAAAAACGCCAGTATCAAGCAGATCGCTCCGACCACTCCCGGGAAAATCGCCCCAGGATTTGAGAATTCAAAATAAATCCCCATCATTCCGATTGAAACCAGCAGATATGCTATATTAGGATCAGAGATTATCTTAAGAATCTCATCTGAAAAAGTAACATCTATTCTCTGGACTTCAGCATTCTCAACATTCAATACTGCCATCGTGTCATTTATAGAGACTTGCCTATTCTGGCATTGCCGCAGAAGATCAGGCACATCCCGAGCGATAAGATCAATAACATTTTTCTCTAAAGCTTCATTCTCCGTAGCGCTCATGGATTTATAAACTGCATCTTCAGCCCACTGGGCATTCCTCCCTCTTCGTTTCGCCAATGACCTTATGTAGGCGGCGGCATCATTGGCAACCTTTTCCGACATTGTGGAATCCATCTGGCCGCCAAGATTAACCGGATGTGCGGCTCCAATATTGGTGCCGGGCGACATCGCCGCAATATTGGCCGCATACGTAATAAATACTCCTGCCGATGCCGCGCGAGACCCAGGTGGGGAAACATAAACAATGATCGGTATCTCGGATTTGAACATACGTTGAATAATATTGCGCATAGATGTATCCAACCCGCCCGGCGTATTAAGCTCAATGATCAACGCATTGGCATTGGCCTCTTCGGATTCATCAATCGCACGATTTAGGATACGCTCCGTGACCGGGCCGATCGGAGCATCAATAGTGACAATTTTCACGACGGTGTGAATCGCAGATTTGGTTGCAGTACTATCGTTGCAATTAGCCAGGTGGGGATAGCTTAGGGCAATAGCCCCGATAATGAAAACTATGAAATATCCAAAAATCCCATCCTTCATCTACATATTAATTGCCATAAAAGGATAATGGTGTCAAGATAAAACTAAGAACATATCAAAATAAAGATTAAATCTAAAGTGAGGCAATTACGGCACGGCGGAGAAAGCTCGGTTGATATAAGGAAACAATCCCCGCATCCGGAAGTTTAATTCAACCGAACCCCTTAAGTGGTATTCACATTGCCAGGGTATATACTCAAAATCTTGCTGATTGATTTTAGAATTGTTTTTTGCCAAGAGATAGGATATTATGTAATGATGAGCCGAAAAATTCCGATTCTTATTCTTCTCTTATCCCTAATAACTGCTTACGGTGGCTGTGCCGCACGAAAAGAAGCAGCAGGGCCGGTATTGGAATCAACCACTCCTGCGGATATCGCCAGCCAGCATTCTGCGTATGAGCATTTTATGAGTGGAATTCTTTACCAAGAGGCTCATCAGTATGAACCCGCTCTCGAGGAACTGAAGATGGCCTTGGCTTTGGATCCCCGGTCGCTTGAAATAAATTACGAATTGGCTTCGCTCCTTTATCAAACGCATCAATTCGAAGCCGCATTCAAATTAAGAAATAATGTCAAGGAACCGGATGCAAAGTTCAGCCTGTTGATGGGTCAGTTGGCGAAATTCGCTGGAATCGACTCGCTGGCATTGAAATATTTCCGGATGGCGGCTAATTTTGAGCCGGATAATTACAGCGCCCGACAATTTCTTTCCACTTATTTCATCGAGAAAAACCAACCCGATTCAGCATTGATTCATCTAAAGAAAATGGTGCAGATTAATCCCGAAGACTCGCAAGCCAGCGCTCTTTTGGGCCAGGTTTACAGCAATGTGGGGAAATATGATTCTGCCACAGTGATCTTCGAAACCATTATAAAAGACAATCCTTACGATAGAGCCGCATCAGCAGGTTTAGGAGCAGTATATCAGAGTACAGGTCAGGTCGAAAAAGCGCTGGAGATCTACACGAGGATTGCTGATCGATATCCCACCGACCTCGCCTTTCAATCAATGAAATTCAATATCGAAATTTCTATGGGGAAGATCGAGGCCGCTCTAAGTACCGGTCAGCGCGTACTCCAATTGGCGCCAGATAATCGGGAATTTCTATTGAGCGTGGTTCAATTGTACCTCTCAAAAAACGATTTTCAAAGCGCCGAAAACGCAATCACAACTTATATTGAGGCAACCCCGCAAGATCAAGCAATGAAGCTGTTGTTCGGGAGGGTTCTCATCTCGGATAGTAAATTTGAAACTGCCGATTCCCTGCTGATGATTTTGGTGACTGAAAATGATTCTCTGAGCGAGGTTTACATACTTCAGGCCTTGAGCCTTCTCCGTCAGGAAAAAGTTGACCACGCCATCGAACTACTTCAGGGTGCAATCCCAAAAGTCGGCGAGAAGGAACTCCTTTACAGCCAGATAGGGAATATCTATAATTCCCAACATCGTTATAAAGAAGCTATTTCCTTTTATGAAAAGGCGCATAATGAAAGGCCGGACAACCCTGCCTACAAAATGGCATTGGCGGAAGCATCCGATAAGGCCGGCGATTTTAGACGGGCCGAGAAAATACTAAAAGAATTAATTAGTGCTGAGCCCGAAAATGCAACAGCGCTCAACAACCTCGCCTATATGTACATTAATCGTGATGAGAAGCTCGATAAGGCTGAAAGTTATCTGAGGCGAGCCCTGAAATTGGATGCAGATAATGGCGCATTCCTGGACAGTTATGGCTGGTTGCTATATAAGAAAGGCAAACCTAAAGAGGCCTTAACTTATGTTGAAAAAGCACTCGATAAGATTGGTTCCGATCCGGAAGTTTTCGATCATTTGGGAGATATATATCGTCAACTTAAGAACTATGACAAGTCGATGGAATATTATCATAAAGCCCTTGAACTTTCTCCTGACAATGAAGCCATTAAAATCAAAATCAACTCCCTCCCCTCGCCCGCAGACTCGAGAAATAGATAAGACATATCATCTGGGGCGATCTTAATTTGCTTTTGCAGTTTTCAGTGACAGCATCTCATTCCCGACCGTATAACGGTCACCCTAAACCGGATTTATTAACAACCCCCATTCAGGCACAATACTTGCGTTTTTTAGTTTCAGATAATCTCAGCGTTTGCTATCCTATTGGATGGCAATCGATTATAAAACGCGGCGGGAATTGGCAGAGAATAAGTTATAATAAAATTCACATTTGACGCAAGAGGGTTACTATAGAGGAAATTGCCAATGAAGAATAAAACTTATGTCATCCTTGGTATTATTATCATAGCAATGGTCATCGGAAGCCTTTCAACGCTGCTTTCAGCCCGACGATTGGCTGAGCAGAATTCCAGCGCGCCCGATATCTACAAAGCATTCATCGCCTCACATGCGGGTATTGAGGCCGCGAAATGCTATATTGAAACTAATCAGATAACTCATGCCGGTAAATTGCCGATGACCTTTCATCTCAACGGAGCTCTTTTTGAAGTCACTTGGAGCGAATACAATTCAGAAAATTCGTCGATTAGCATTGCCAGTAATGGTGCAGTATTAATCGATGACATGATAATAGAAAAATCAATACTCGATACGACCGTCACCATAAATTTTCGTCATCCTTCCGGACTAAATCCTGCCGCCTATTTTGGCAATTAGCATCATATTGATTCCGCATTAGTTCGGCGGCTGAACGGGTTTAATATTTGGCTCGTCTTTCGACGCGATAGTTGGAGCCAGGGTAGGACTTTGTATATTTCTTCAGATCCGCCATCATATGTGAAATTTCGCCCAGATGGGTGAAACGGACTTTCCGATTGGGAAAGATTGCAATGGAGATAGTCATTATCGGAAATCTTTCAGCATATCCGGCACGATTGGCGACTTCAATAAAACCTCGTTTTATATCCGAATCATTATATTTGGCAACTATCATTTTATCAAACGTATCAATTATGCTTTCGCTTACCAATACTGATTTCAAGGACGGTACATTAAACACGAAATCATCGCCTCCGATATGCCCGATAAAACCATCTTGGACCAAATCCAAAACCGTGTCCCGGATTATAGTCGCCGTCATTCGTATCACCTTGTCCCCATAAATATACCCATAGTAATCATTGTAGGCCTTAAAATTATCCAAATCGACATAACAAACAGCAAAATCCTCAGAAGTTTTGACTCTTCTGTCAACATCAGCTTCAATAGCCGCAGCCCCTGGCAAACCTGATGATGGATTTGCGCCAATATCCCTCTGGCTTCGGTAGCAGAGCATCCTCAATTTGGCGGCGATGACATCTGCATCCCAATATCCATAAAGGAAATCATCAATCCCGTTTTCGTAGGCCTCGATGACGATATCCTTATCTGGCTTGGATGAATAGAAAATTATCGGCTTGATCTGCAGGGTTGGATGTCCCTTGACCGCTTTGATTAATTTCATTTCCTCGATAAAATCGCCTTCTGTGGCAACCACTATCAAGTCGAGATGATAGCGGCGATTGCAGTCAAGAAGGTCCTCAAATGCTTTGAAATAGTGGAATGATGGCTTCTCCAGCAGAAAACTCTTCCCCAATCGATCTTCAAGAGCAGTATGCCTTTGCATCAGGGCGATATGATAAATCCTATTTTGAGAAGAGGAAATTACGGGCGTATCACGTGCCGGCCCGTGCGCGGGGGTGATATATGGAGTGGATTTCCTTAAGGTATTCTCGATCAATGTGCGTATATATCTCCGTAGTAGAAATATCGGCATGACCGAGCATCTCTTGAACTGCCCGAAGGTCGGCGCCGCCCTCAAGAAGATGAGTGGCAAAGGAATGGCGGAATATATGAGGCGATATCACTTTCGTGATTCCCGCTTTCCGAACATACTTCCTGACCATCTTAAAAAGCGCATCGCGGGTAAAATGCTTCTTATGGGATGTCAAGAATAAATAATCATACGAATGCACCCCGGTGTAAAAATGTCTCGATGTTTCCAGATAAACTAAAATCGCATCCAGACACGGTTTTCCCAAAGGAACCAACCTCTGCTTCCCGCCCTTTCCCTGCAGGCGGGCTGTTTCAATATCGAAAAGTATATCACCGACTTTTACATCTATCGCTTCGGAGACCCGCGCGCCAGAGGAATACAAGAATTCCATTATGGCTTTATCGCGCTTCCCCTGTTTTTGGGAACCAAAATCCTGGGATAAAATTGCCTCCATTTCTTTGATTGACAAGACCACCGGCAGTTTTCGCACCAACTTGGGGGAATCGATCTTATCGATCGGATTGCATGATATTATCGATTCCTCAATTAAATAGTCAAAAAAACGACGCAATGCGGAGATTTTGAGCGCAATGCTCGAAGGCGATATTCCCTTGATGAAGATATGTTCGAGGTATTTTCCGATAGTTCTCTCGTCCAGATTCCGGATGTCAATATTCCTACCTTTGATATACTCATCCAACTCTGCCACCGCACCAAGATACGCCTTACAGCTTAGAGTTGACAGCCCTCGCTCCAGCCTGAGAAAATCATGAAAGGACTTCAGCACTGAATTGTCCATATAGACCTGACTATTCATCTCGCCATACTTTACTCCGAATCATTTCGGATGTCAACATAATGAATTTTGTTGGAGGCCATGCGGCAGAAAAAATGCCCCCGGTCAACCGGGGGCTAAAGCGCATATTTGCTTCCCGAAAAAAATCTACTTCAGCAAGTTCATCTTTCCGGCAATGACCTCTTCGCCCGTCCGCAACCTATAGAAGTATGCTCCACTGGAGTAATCAGCGGCATTCCAGATCACTTTGTGCTGGCCGGCTGTCATTATTCCATCAGCAAGAACGGCGACCTTTTGACCAAGCAAATTGTAAATTTCCAAATTGACATTTCCTGCGATCGGCAAATCGAAAATAATATTGGATTGAGCATTAAACGGGTTAGGATAATTTACCGCTGTCATTAGCTCTTTGGACGGCTGGTTCTCCTGCCAATCGACATTGAGCGACCACTCACTTGCACCGCCATCAAGCCGGCCCTCGGTGATAATAACTTCGAAATATGAAGAATCGCATACTTCCTTCGTTTCATAGTCGCCGCAAAATGCCCAATACAAGGCTACCCCCGGTTGTGCGACTAAACAGACAAATTGCTGGAAGTGTCCGGTGCGGCATTCACCCGAAGTTAGGTGAAAATTAGTATATGCCCCCATATCATATCTTACTCCAAGGAATTCAACCTCAATCCACGCATCGGTGAGGATCGAATCAAAGGAAGGATTGCAAAGAATACCGGTATAACCGAATGTGCTCCCGGGAGTCACTATGACCGGAATAGTATCCGGAATTATCTCAACATCGCAACAGATGCTTGGCGGGGGAAGGGTATTGGGTCCCCAATCATTCACATTTGATGCGAACAAGTTCCCAGCCCAAAATGTAAAAGCAATTAGGATAATGATGGTTTTTCTCATCGTCAATTCCTTTTTTGATGAATAGGTTAGAGGGTTGGAAGTTTATCGGCATGTTTTGCTATGAAGCATCACCTCCTTTGATTGATTGGCAACTAAAGAAATAAAGCATATCAATTTCCGCAACCTTTTTTTAACATTGAGAATAAGCTATCAGCAGGCCAGATTAATGACAAAAGGAAGCCAAATAAAAACCCCCGGTCACCCGGGGGTTTTGAATTAGAAAAATAATTTAAGGGAGATTACTTCAACAAGTTCATCTTCTTGGTGATCACGTTTTCACCAATCTGCAATTTGGAGAAGTAAACGCCGCTGGAGAAATTGGCCGCATCCCAAGTTATGGTATGCTGTCCGGCTTCCATCTGACCGTTAACCAATGTGGCTACTTCCTGACCCATCACATTGTAAATGCCGAGGCTGACGTTACCGGCAACTGGCAGATCGAATGTGATATTGGTCTGAGCGTTGAATGGATTCGGATAGTTGCCAACCAGGCTAACTTCGGTTGGGAGGAGGTCTTCAACACCCCATTCTCCTTCAAGCATCCACGTATCCGCACCACCGGCGATTCTCGCATGCGTTACAGTCACTGGAAACCAGACTGAATCACAGGCGGTCATGGTGGAGTGGTCACCGCAAAATGCATAATACATAAAGGTACTGGGACAGACATCATGGCATACATGCTGGCCAATATGGGAGCTGATGTCTTCATACGGCTCCAGCGCAATATCCGGGAACAATCGAGCTTCGTAGAATACATTCTGCCACTTGATTCCAACCCAAACATCGGTTACTATCGGGTTCTGGGAGGGATTGCCCACGGTTCCGGTGTACCAGAAAACGCCTCCCTGTGGGACAATAACCGGAGAAGTGTCCGGGACCATTTCCACATCACAGCAAGCGCCAGTGAGCTGAGTCCATTCGACAGAGGCAGTATTATTTGAGTATTGAAGTTGACCCTGAGAATTGATGAACGAAGCGTCGATAACGTCGGTGCCCGTCGAAGTGCCGGTGTAACTGAAAGTCGCTTCGCCATTGGCATCTGTAACGTCACTGCCAGTGGTGCCGGCGTGCGGACCTGATACCACTTCGAAATCGATCTGGCGATTTGGGATTCGATTGCCATTATCGTCCTGCAACGTGGCAGTAATGGTGTGCTGATTCCCGACTGGCACTGAAGCAAAATTCGGGGTCAAAACACAGCCCTCGCCAACAATAGCGGCGCCGGTAACCGAGAAAGCCGCAAAGAATATATTATCGTCGTTGGAGGGATTGACTGTATCAACAGTAATGAGAACGTCGCCATTATTCAACAGCGGTCTTAAGTTATACAGCTCATCGTCGTAGCGGGGATCGATATCTGGTCCATAAGGATCAGGAGGGTTAGCAATGTCGTCGCCGATTCCACCGGCAGTTATCAGAGCACCATTCTCAGCAACTCCATCATCCTGGCCGCCAGCCGAGGAGGTCAAACGGACCCCGTTGACATCAATGAGGCTAACCTGCCCGGCGGGCTGATAGCTATATGAAATCCCCAACGACATATGCACCTGAGAATTATTATCAATCGGCTCCGTCAGCCCAATATTGAACTGGTCACCGGCAATGCTCTGGGCGCCAAACATAATCGCTACAGTAATGTCATTGGTTTGGTTCGGGTCATTGAATATCACGGCCAAAAGTTCACCATCGATGTTAAAGGTGTTCATCTCGGTGATGGTGACATCAATAATCCCAGCCGGAGCCGGATTGACGATGGGAGCTACCAGGCCGGTAACATTGGCGAAGTAGTTGTAAGAACCAATATCATTGGGCAAACTCATATCCCAGTTAATATCAGTGCCTTCCAACTTGACATCGCCCGCAACAAGCTGATAGCCGGTAAATCCCGTCGTGGCCGACATCAAATAGGCGGCGCGACAGTCGCCCCGGCAGGCTTCTCAACTTGAATCAGGCCGGTTGTATTATTGGTGCCCAGACCATCAATCGACCAGCTGATAAGGCCAACTTCGGTGGCTACCACATCTAAAGATGAAATAATCGGCCCATTTTCATTGGGCTTATAATCGGTAGGCATTACGCCAGGGAATTCAGCGGCATAAGCGGCTGAAGCAATTAAAATCGCAAATGTTAGCAAGAATAGTTTCTTCATTATTGATATTTCCTTCTAATTGTTTAGTGAATGATTTTAATGTAAATGACACTTATGAACTTAATCTAACTACCATCACCTCCTTGACCAAAATCGCAATCTTTATTACTTCTCACTTTGAAAACGCCTTAAATAAATGTCAACGGACAATAACCTGATTTGAACTTAAGAAAAATTTATTTGTACTACCTCAAAGCCATGATTATAGCTTGTTACGAAGAAAACTTGATAATATTTCTCAAGGTTCCCCAAATATTAAGAATATCTCGAATATTTTGCTATTGGCGAAATAATCTTGGTGTAGAAACTACAGGGGTTTTCTCTACCTTAGTTCATTATACATAATTGGAGTTTGAAAGTCAAGTTAAATATCAATTATATCAAATATATGCCTGATTTATAAAGGTACTGGTATGGGGCATTAACTGCGTGTTCATTAGTGAGAATGCTGACCACCTACTTCAACTCATCAAATTCGATTGTTTTGTGTGTTCCATCACAAAAGGGTTTCTTTTGTGAATGTCCACAGCGGCAGAAGGACAAATTCGACCCTTCCTTTAGGACTTCACCTCCCTTCAGGATCACCTTCAAGGTTCCCAGCACCATTAAAGGACCTCCTGGACTTACGATAATTTCTATGTATTCCGGATTTGCTAGTTTTTCTTGGGGATCTTCCCTCATTTTATTTCTCTCCTTTTTCAAGCTATTTATTAAATGCAAGGCGCTTAACCATGTCTGGGTTACCTAGACATTTCACGGATCAGCAAATAGAATGCGCATTCGCCAAGTATTGTTCCGGGCTATATCTCGATGTGCAAATCGGGATCGAGTAATTGGCGGTTGGCGCAAATTCAATAGCGTGCGCGGCAGACGTCCTCGTCCCGATAAGATCGGGACTGGGAGGCCTTCCTTGCACCATTCGCAGACAGGAATGTCTGCGCTACCAAAAATAATTTCCCCTCTCCCATTTATAGGCCTTTAGCTTATTCATTGGGAGAGGGGTAAGAAGGGGTAAATGAAATTACTTCAACAAAGCCATCCGCTTGGTGACAGTATTTTCACCGGCGGTTAGTTTGTAGAAATAAATACCGGAGGAGAAGTTTGCCGCATCCCAAGTAACAGTATGCTGGCCAGCTTCCATATTGCCATTGACCAGAGTAGCCACTTTCTGACCCATCAGGTTGAAAATGTCAAGATTGACATTGCCTGCGGTCGGCATACCGAAAGTGATATTGGTCTGGGCATTGAATGGATTCGGATGAGCATCAGCCAAACCGAATTGCGAGGGTATAATACCATTCCGCTCAGCTATGACCTCAGTCGCAGGACGGGAAGTATTGGCAACTTTCATGGAAGATTGCACCTTGCTCGGTACTAATAAATATTGTGCCATCTCTCCATTCAGGTCTCCGCCCCAGATGCCTACGGCATTGCCCGCGGCATAAAGGACCGCATTGACCATCATCGTGCCGACATCACCAGTCCAACTGGCATAGGTCATACCGAAGTAATCGTTAATGGCCACGCATTGTGGGAAATCGGTATTCACCACACAGCCGTTGTAGCCATTATCCCAATGCTGAACCATGTGGGTGTTCCCTTGCAACGGATAGTTGTAATCGAAATACTCCGTGCCGGTTGTGACGCCACTCATAATTGGGTGACCGCCGTCATCGACAACTAAGTTCGCATTGGCATATCCGGACGTGCCCTGGCCCGCAGGTGAGTATTGGGTCATATACCTGCCACTCAGTGCCCAACCGTCATAATGCGCAAATTCGGCGGTTACAACTGCTCCGCCAGCTTCAACGTAGTCGGCAAGGACATCACCGAGCGCGGTAGCATCCAAGAATTGGTAGTTTGACCAGACCATTACCACATTGTAGGGTAGCAGATCAGCCAAGGCTGGAGTACCGCTTATCGCGTCGTAGCTGTCGGCGGCAATTACCTGGCCACTTGCCAAGAGCAAATCCTTGGCGGCCTGGTCATCACCGGCATAATCGGCAGTAACCAATAGAACCGAGTAGGGTCCTCCACCGCCACCTGTGACTACGAATGAAAATTGCGCTGAATCACAAGGAGTGGGATAGTCACCGGAATATGCCTTGTAAAAATAGCTTCCTGGCTCAACGCAAATCGGGACATACTGGTCAATGTGCAATGATGCGGATTGACCCGGGCCCAGCAAAACATTTTGGAAGAACCAGAGTTGGTGGAAGACATTCTGATAGTTGACTCCCACCCAGACGTCATGCGCAACTGGATCAGGCAGAGGGTTATTGAGATAACCGGTGTACCCGAAAGTTCC